>Ga0209742_10000634_pt1 | contig 18081 bp, 15 predicted proteins | sample DeeMarSeWOR38_10_FD_187462 | JGI IMG/M metagenome (GOLD analysis project Ga0209742, IMG submission 187462) | Marine sediment microbial communities from White Oak River estuary, North Carolina - WOR-3-8_10 (SPAdes) (version 2) | ecosystem: Environmental > Aquatic > Marine > Intertidal zone >... | reverse complement strand
CGACGCTTGAGGGCTCTGCCTGAGCATCAAGCCCGATATTCCACAGGCAGAGCATGTGCAATGCCATGCGGCCGGAAGAACCAGGGCATTTAAAATCCTCGATGCCATTCCATGCCCCGGTCAGGCCAAGTCGAACCGCTTCAGCGTCTCCAGCCAAAAGAAACAGCCGTACTTTCAATTTTCAGTCGCCGCCTTTTGGAAGAAATGCTCAGTTATGGATATATTGGGTTAAAAAAGATAATTGAAGCCGTAAATTAAGGATAACTCGGTTCAAAATATGTCAACAGAAAGCGATGTGAGATGCAAAGAAGGCAGGATCAGATTGAATCTAGATTCAGCCGCCCAAATTCATTTTCTAATTTTGAGTCAATGTTCGCAATCGTTAAACGTATAAAATAATGCGGCCATTTTGTCAAGAATTATCAATGATTCCAATTAGATATGGAATATTATGCCAATATGTGTGAAAATAATTACCACTTTGCATTAACTTATATTATAAAATTCAAATACTTAATTTAGATGTGAAATTTATTTCTTTGCCACAAGGTAGTGATGAGGGCGAGAAAACAGTAAACTTTGTTTCGAAATAAAAACATAATTTCATACCGAACGCCTGTGCTGCACCTTTTTCATTGTGAAATGGCAAAAGGTTTTGTACGAAGTATGCCATGCAGCCCAGGCAGATACTTAAAAAATACTTCGGATACGACACGTTTCGCGAGCATCAGCTTGAAGTCATTCAAAAAATACTGGATGGCAAAGATGCGTTTGTCCTGATGCCCACCGGTGTCGGCAAATCCATCTGCTACCAGATCCCCTCGATCATTCGGCGGGGCGTCGGGCTGGTGATATCGCCTTTGATTGCCCTGATGCAGGACCAGGTGGAAGCGCTGCGCCAGAACGGCGTCTCGGCCGAATTCCTCAATTCCAGCCAGACTCCGGAGGAATCCCGGCGGGTTGAAAAGCGCATACTGTCCAGCAAGGCGGACATGCTCTATGTCGCACCGGAACGGCTGCTGAGCGAAAGCTTCCAGCGCTTTCTCGAAAAATTTCCGATTGCCCTGTTTGCCATCGATGAAGCCCATTGTGTGTCCCAGTGGGGTCATGATTTCAGGCCGGAGTATCTCCGGATATCGGAAGTGACCGCTCGGTTTCCGAAAGTGCCGCGCATCGCGCTCACGGCAACCGCGGATGCGGTCACCCGCCGGGACATACTGAAAAAACTCAACCTGACGCATGCCGCGCATTTCATCTCCAGCTTTGACCGTGCCAACATCTGTTACCGGGTTCAGCTTAAAAGCAAAGACAAACAGCAATTGCGCCGGTTTATTCAAAGCGAGCACTCCGGCGAGTCGGGTATTGTCTATGTTAGAACACGGAGCCGCGCCGATCAAATTGCTGCCTGGCTGCGGGACCAGGGCATAGCGGCTCTCTCCTATCACGCCGGGCTGGACCCGCAGATCCGAACAGAGCGGCAAAGGCGCTTTTTGCAGGATGACGGCCTGATCATTGTGGCCACCATTGCATTCGGCATGGGCATCGACAAACCCGACGTGCGCTTTGTGGCCCACCTGGATTTGCCGGCCAGCATGGAGGCCTATTACCAGGAAACCGGGCGGGCCGGCCGGGACGGGCAGCCGGCGGATGCCTGGATGCTTTATTCTCTTTCCGACGTGGTGGCCATGCGAAAGCTTCAGGACCAATCGGAAGGAGACGAAACTTTCAAGCGCATTCAACGCCAAAAGCTGGAAGCCCTGCTGGGGTACTGCGAGGCGGTCGAATGCCGGCGCGAAGCCCTGCTGGGCTATTTCGGCGAAACCTACCCGGCGCCGTGCCCGAACTGCGACAACTGCAGCCGGACGGTGGAGGCCTGGGATGGAACCGTTGCCGCCCAGAAGGCGCTTTCCTGCGTCTACCGCACCGGGCAGCGCTTTGGGGCCGCCTATCTGACCGATGTGCTGATCGGAAACCCAAACGAGCGGATCCAGGGCCTGCGGCATGACCGCATAAAAACCTTCGGTGCCGGCAGCGAACTTTCCCGCGAACAATGGCGCTCGGTATTCCGCCAACTGCTGGCGGCCGGCATGCTGAGCGTCAATCTGGCAAAGATTTCCGGTTTCCGTCTCACCGAAAAAAGCTGGCCGGTACTGCGGGGTGAACGCAAAGTGCAATTTCGCAAAGACCCGCACCTCAGCGGCAAGGAAAAACCCCGCAAAAAGACCAAAAAACACAAAGCCGATGTTTTGAGCGATGATGCCCGCCCGCTTTTCGAAAAGCTGCGCCGCCTGAGGATGGATATTTCAAAAAAGCTCGGGGTGCCGCCCTTTGTCGTCTTCCACGACAAAACCCTGATGGAAATGGCGGCCCACAGGCCGAAAAACCGCGAAGAATTCCTGGGGATCAGTGGCGTCGGCGAGCAAAAAGCCGGGCAGTACGGAGATGATTTTATCGAAGCAATAAACGAAGACGACGGGGGCTTGTCCGGAAAGGGCCAAAAAGAATAAAGTCAATGAGGTAAATAATCGATTATGGCGGTTTCGAAAAAATTCTCCCTGGGTGTCATCTTTGCTTCCGCCACCCTGACCATTATGGCCGGAAGCATCATTGCTCCGGTGCTGAATCTGATGCGCAACGGTTTGGGTGTTGCGCCCTCGTCGGTCGGGTTGATTATCACCACCCACGGGCTATTCATGGCGCTGTTCAGCCCTTTGATGGGAAGCATCATCGACCGCAGGGGGGCCCGGCGGCCGTATATCGCTGCTCTCCTGTGCTATGGCCTTGCCGGCGGGTCCGGCCTGCTGATCAACTCCTTCTGGGTTCTTCTGGTCAGCAGGGCCTGTCTCGGCATTGCCCTGGCCGGCATCTTTGCGGGCATCAATGTCCTGATCCTGAACATGTACGACGGGATCGAACGCGACCGGGTCATGGGATGGCGCGGGAGCGCCCAGAGTTTCGGCGGGGTCATCTGGCCCTTGATCGGCGGCGCCCTCGGCGCAATTTCATGGCGCTTTCCCTTTGCCGTCTACATGCTGGCCATCCCCATCGGTCTGTTTGCCATCGCCGCCGTTCCGGAACCGGTAATCCAGCACCGGACCGGACCGCAATCTTCCGGCGGCACGTCGGTTTTGACGGTCTTTCGGGGAAATCCCGTCCTTTTTATCATCTACGGCCTGATATTCTTTGGCAACCTTCTTCTCTATTCCATCGTCATTTTTCTGCCCCAGCTGCTGGAAAGTTTCGGCATATCCAGCACGTTTCGCATCGGCCTGTTTATCACCGCCATGACGGCCTCGGCAGGAGTGACCGCCTTCATCTATGGAAAAATAAGGTCCCGCTTCAGCTACCGCGTAATCGTTACTATCGCTGTTGCCCTGTGGGCGGCGGCGTTTACCACCATATCCCAGGCACCCGGCAGCCGGATTATCGCTATCGCCGTGGCCCTGTTTGGCGTCAGTCAGGGGCTGATGATGCCAACCGTCATGGTGTGGGTGGGGGACGTGGTGCCGCCTTCCTTCCGGGGGAGGTTCAGTTCATACCTTGGAACGTTCGGGTTCATCGGTCAATTTCTATCGCCGATTCTATTTGCACCGATATTCATGCTAAGCGGTCTCAAAGGTGTTTTTCTGGCCGGCGCCGGGATCGGTGCGGCCTGGTTTGTGCTGCTTTTATCCGGATTGGCGAGAACCAGAACTCATAAAATCAAATGACACTGGAAGGTTAACTATCCGGTGTAGACCAGAAACGAAGGAGGCTTAATATGGAACCGCCCGATATCACACGCGTGTTCAAAGGCCCGCAAAACGAGTTCGAGGTGGAGATTGTCTTTGCCGGGGAAGGCAACCAGTCTCCTAAAGAAGGGCACACCTATGATGAAATTATCGTGGTGACCGACGGGGTCATCGAACTGGAAAGGAGCGACCGGCAGGAGAAAAGCACCCATTCGAAATACGAAACCCTATTTCTGCCGAAGTCGATCGTCCACCAGATCACCATCAAGAAGGCCCCCGTGAAGCTGGTCATCATCCATCCCGAGCGACAGGAGTCGCATCGCATGCCGTCAATTGAGCCATAAATGCCTCCTGTTTTGGTTTCGATCGGCATGCAAGGATCCATTTAATCCCCATCGGGGCACCTGTCTCCATAAGGAATCACTTCTCCTGGAGCCCAGACTTCAAAATCGTCCGGCGTAAGGTAATCACCCGCGCGAGGCCGTTTATGCACCCACACGATACGGGTGCGGCATTCCCAGACTCTTTTTTCTAACTTGCGCATCCTTTTCTGCAGGGCTTTTTCTGCTGTTTCTCTGGATTTATGCACGGAGATCACCTCTTTTTCGCGCTTTGTTGGATCGTATTCGTCATAAATGAGTGCATACACGATTACTCTCCTTCCCCTGTCCATGCCTATATGATAAGGAGGCAGTTCAGGCGATAGTATGCGTTATCTCCTCGCTCGTGAAACTTTTGGGGACGCCTTCGTAGGGGGTGCGTTTTTTGAATTTCAAGGACTTCGGGTCGCGCATCATCTTTAAAATATCGATGCTGTCTTTCAACCCCTTGTTGATGCGGCACATCTCCAGAGCCATACCCACCACCTGGGCAACGGCCTGAACGAAATTGACGTCCTTCAACGTGAATTCCCAGGGCTGGTCGGTGTAGACCCGCATGCAACCGATCAGTTTTTCTCCAATTATAATCGGAACCGAGAGGATCGAGGCGATGCCCTCCTTTAGAGCGGCATCAGGATACTGAATCCTGGGGTCATCGGCGACGTCGAAAATAGCTACCGGCTTTCCATCCTCAAGGGATGAGGCAATTGAGCGCAGGGAACTGATCGGTCCCTTGTCCAGATATTCGTCACTCAGTCCATAACTGCCGGCGAGTTTGAGTTCGTGGCTCCTGGCGCTGAACAAAAACAGGGTGCAGGACTTAACCTTGAGGGCATGCGTGACGCCCTCCACCGTAATCAAAACGATCTCCTCCGGGTCCCGGATCATGGAAAGCGCTCTGGTGATGCGAACCAGGGATTCATAGTTGATAATGGGTTTTGCCATGGCGGCCTCCTTTCTTTCAGGCGCTGAAAAGCGTTGGGAGGATCTTTGTTGGGCGACGGCCCGCATATAAAACCGCTGGCCTTTATACTCCATTTTGATGAGCTTTTTCTTTCTGATCAATTGCTCCATAAGAGACCCGTCGTTTCCGGCCCGCGACAGGAATTCTTTGACAGCATCTTCCCGCATCGGGTGCACGGCCGTAATGCTCAGCAGATCATTTTCGACATCCCCCGTATACGTGAACGCATTGCCCTCGTAACCGGTCAAATACTCTACCCGATCGATTTCTGCGCGCATGATCTGAAAGGCTGCATTGAGGCGTTGTCCATCCGAAGGCTGCACCCACTTTTCTGTCGGCGGCCGTGTGGGCACAGACAGATAGGCTTTAAACGGCTCTAATCGCACAATAAATTCGGTGACCTCGCTCATGTTCGCCGGGCTGTCATTAACCCCTTTGACCAGCATGGTCTCGGTGACCAATTGACCTCTATATAACGCCGCAAACTTTTGCATACCATTCAGAATTGCTGCCAGGCTTAACGTTCGATGCGGGCGATTGATTGTGTGCCAGACATTTTCACGGGTTGTATCAATTTTCAGAGAAACCCAGTCCGCCCTGTAGAGAGCCTCCCTGACATCCTCACGCCAGATGAGTGAAGCGTTGGTAATCACCGCAATTTTAATCCCCAAAGATCTCAAAAGATCGATTTGACGGTCGATATGGATATCCAGCGTCGGCTCACCATCCGGCACGAAAGTCAGGTAGTCGATCGATTCTCCGACACCCGCCAAGTCTTCAACCTTATGCTGCGTCTCGCTTAAAACCAGCTCCGGTTTATAGAACTCACAACGGTTGTGCCTCATTTTCAGCGTGCGCCCCAGCTGGCAATACACACATGAATATGTGCACATTTTTGGTGGTATGTTGTTAATTCCCAGACTGCGACCCAGGCGCCGGGAAGGAACCGGTCCAAAAGCGATCATATCTTGCGATGCCCTGTTGCCGAAAAAACGGGTAAACTGAAAGTTCAAGCCATGACATCTTCCGCAGAAGAGGTCAGCGTCTCACAGGCCTTGGGGCTGAATAACTCATTTAGTCTCAATTCCTTGACAGCCGTCAATATGCCTGTGAGAAATGCCTGCCTCACTGAAAACCTTCTCTGAGCGTTGTTTTTCTCAGATTCAACGAAATCCAACGCATTTATCCGGCCGACACCATCTAAAATCGAGCCTATTTCAGCCTGCTGCTGAAGCGTCTCTAATTGCTCCCTGGATAAACTGCCCAGGCCTTTTTCATTCCACTCATCGAAATACAGACTAAAATGCTGCATGAGATAATCTTTGCTTTGTCTTCGGGCCCAGCCATATCCGGCTCTGTAACCTTCTGAGCGGGCAATGGTGCGGTCGTATCGCATCGCTTCTAATTCTTTTTCGAATCCCCAGTCGATTAATAAATCCTCTATCGCTTTCTCAGCCGGATCGGGTGCACTTTTAGCAAGAATCGTATGCGCAATCTCATGGGCCAGGATACAAATGATGACGCGTTCGGGTTCAAAAAGGATCTTCGGATTCAGGTATATCAGCGTCTCCGCCGCCGGGTCGAACGCATATCGCCTGACGCAGGCATCGAGGCTGTTTTCATCTGCCAGTATTTGAAGTGCTTGAGCATTTAAAATATCCTCCTTAACCTTATGCGGCAATCGATGCATTACCTTTTCTATATAAGGGAACAACCTTGAATCACAAAACTTGAATCTGGCATATCTTTGATCCATGGTGCCTCCTTTCTTTTAAAAAGCCGATCAATGCGAATAACGCATCAGGCCGATTCCAGCTCCCGGCGCGCAGCCATATCCACCAGGATCCTTTCTCTGGCCCTGTCGATGCCGAGTTCTTTGCGCTTCCTGTCGATGTGTGCGATCATCTTGTGGGCGTGCTTAATCGGATCGACTTCCAGATCCCACATGCCGCCATACATTTTTTCAAACTCTTCGAATAGATATTTTTGAAATACCGGGGCACCGGACACCGGCAGGGTGACACCGAAAATGGTGTAAACCCCGGAAGCCACAAAATAATGACCGATGCTGATGGCCTTTTCGCTCATCCACTCCGGCGCGCTGCCTGCCGCCGGCAGATCGCTGATATCATTGCCCAGCCCGCCGGCATTCAATACTTCGGTGGCGGCCAGAAGAATACGGCTGTTGTCCACACACGACCCCAGATGCAGCACGGGCGGGATGCCCACGGTTTCACAAACCTCAGCCAGCCCCGGACCGCAAAATACGCGGGCGGATTCCGGCGTCAGCAGTCCTTCCATGGCGCAGGCAATCGCGTTACAACCGGTGGTTAGAACGATCACATCGTTTTTGATCAGTTCTTTGACGATCCGGATATGGCTTTCATTATGTTTGGTCCGTACGTTATTGCAGCCCACGACGCCGCCGATACCGCGGATTCTGCCGTTAATGATGTTGTCGTTCAATGTATAGTAAGACCCGCGGAAGGTCCCGCCGAGATGATATTCGATGGATTCCACACCAAATCCGGCGATCATCTGGGATTTCTGCCGCGGGATCATCACCTCCGCCGGCCGGTTCTCAAAATTATCAACGGCCAGCCTGACGATTCTTTCGGCATCTTCGATGGCATGATGTTCGTCAAATTCGATGTGAATGACGTTGTCCTGTTCCATGCGCGCGATGGGGTGGGTGGTTATCAGTCTGGTGTGAAAGCATTTGGCCACATTGGCCAGATTCTGAAAGATGCATTGGATGTCGACCACCATGGCATCGCAGGCACCGGTGATGATGGCCAGCTCCTGTTGCAGAAAGGTTCCGCACAGCGGCACGCCGTGCCGCTGTAAAATTTCATTGGCCGTGCAGCAAATGCCGGCAAGCTGGATGCCTTTCGCCCCTTTGGATCTGGCGTAGTCCTGCATCTCTTTTCTCCCGGCGACCGCAACGATCATCTCGGACAGCACCGGTTCATGGCCGTGAATAACGATGTTGACCATATCCTCTTTCATCACGCCCAGGTTGGCTTCGGAAGCCAGCGGATAAGGCGTGCCAAATAATATATCCTGCAGTTCTGTGGCCAGCATGGAGCCGCCCCACCCATCGGCAATCGCCGCCCGGGTACCCTGCTTCATCAGATTCTTGTAGTCCTGATCGACACCGATATGGGTGCGGTGCATAATTTCAACGATTTCTCTGTCAATATTTCTCGGCAAGACGCCCTGCTCCTGCCAGAGCCGGTAACGGGACTCGGGGGCCCGCCGGGCAAAAAGAAGTTCACCCTCGGCCTTGCCCCATTCATTCAGGGCCTTTTCACCGACCTCGACGGCGATTTCATCGATGTCCCGGTCCAGTTTATTTCCTTCAACTTCAACTTCCGTTTTAACTCCCAGCCATTGGGCGACATCAATAAGTTTCCGTGTATCCTTAATTTTATAAGCATCGGTTTCCTTTCGGGCGGCGGCAAGAAAAATTTCTGCGACGGACCGTCCATGATCCGAGTGGGCGGCAGCGCCGCCGGCAATCATGCGGATAAAATTTCGGGCCGCAATGGTATTGGGGGTTGCCCCACATATCCCCTTGCGGGTGTCCTCACCTTCGATACCGCTTTTTGGCAGCGGCAGCCGGCAGGGCCCCATACCGCAATTTTTGCAACAAATGCCCTGGGTTCCAATATTACAGGGCTTCAAGGTAACGGCCCGATCAAATGCCGTTTCAATTCCCAGCTCGTGGGCGCGCTCGATCATCTGCCGGCTGGCCGGGTCAATGGTTGCCGCTACAGGATCCGCCACTTTCTTCGCACTGGTCTCGTTAATCTCTTTTTCTTCAGCCATAATATCCTCCTTTATCTTCTATAAGATTCATCAGCCTCGAGGATGTTGCAGATTTTGGGTGCAAAGCTAAAATTTTTCCTGGTCCCGCAATATCTATTCCCGTGTCATTGGCGTTCCACACTTAGGACATTTCATGTCTAAACAGGCAATTCCCAGCTGGTGAGCGGCTTTCTCGCCGCAATTTGGACAAACACAGGTGCCGTCCGGGCCCGCTCCATAACGGCCTTCCCGACTCCGACCTCCGCGGCCCTGCTTTCTGGCGCGGCCCCTTCCGGATCCCTGGCCCCCGGGCCCGGTCCCATTTCCTCTGGGCATTTGCTCACCCCCTTTCAATAAAGCGAAAACTTAATGACTATGATTAGCAACACGAATGCCAAAAAATGATTTGTGTTTCAAAAATGACATCTAACTGAAATTATTATGTTATTTGCTCATGACCGAATCTGGGGGAGTACCTGGAAAACAAGGATGGGGAACAATATGTTTCCATTTTACCTTTTTAATGGGAACAATTAATACCCATCTTGAAATCGGCAAACCGGATTGTCTGATTTTTTGAAGGGTCTTTATTCGCGGTCACTGGCTTTATAGCCCGGCATGAAAAAGCGCGGATCATCGAGACGGCCGGCAATGTGAGCTTTGATAACCTCATCCACATCGCCGCAAATACCGCTGACCAGCCGGATGCCTGAACTCGTAAGAATCGCATGGAAGACATCGCTGATCCCTCCGCAAACAACCTCGGCGACATCGTTGATCAAAAGAACGCGCAGTCGTTCGCTAAGGGAAAAATTATCAAGATCGAATTCCTTTCTGGCGATTTCCTGCTTATTTTCAAAATCAATCAATAGGAGTCGGGTGCAGGTATCAAAAACAGGCGAAATGCGCGATTTAAAAATGGGTAAAGCTATTGTGGCCATGATAAAAGGAATCCAATCCGCTTGCATATTTTTCTTTATCCAGTAACGCAACATTCATGCCGAAAGGTGCCATTAAAATCATCGAAAAGAAATCTACTTGATAAATTTAGAAATTTAACAGTTTGATTATATGAGACGATGGGATTATAGTGTCCATAGACCGCAATTTGACCCGGCCGCGGCCCAGTAGCGGGAACAATTTGAACCCTGAATCGTCGTACAGAAGCACTGGCAGCAGTTCCGCACCAAGAGCAGATCAAACCCGGTTGCTCGACCAGACGGCTCTAAAATATGAAAGCGTTTGAAGACTTCTTAAAAGAACAGCACCGCATTATTTTGGACAGTATTGCCGACGGTGTTTTTACAGTCGATCTAAACTGGCGAATAATATCATTTAACCGGGCTGCAGAACAAATAACGGGCATCCCGAGGGAAGAGGCTATCGGCAAACCCTGCGATGAGGTCTTTCGCGCCAATATATGTGAATCCGGCTGCCTGATCCGCCAGACCATTGAAACGAAATCTGCGATCATGAATATGCCTATTTTTATCTATCGCGCCGATAAGAAGCGCATACCGATTAGCGTCACCACAACCTTGTTGAAGGATTCCGGGGGAAAGGTGATCGGCGGGGTTGAGACGTTTCGGGATTTAACGGCGATTAAAAAGCTCCAAAAGGCCTTAAGCAAACAGAGCTCATTTGAAGATATCGTGAGCAAAAACGAGGAAATGTTCAAACTCTTTTCCATTCTTCCCCAGATTGCCGAAAGCAACAGCACGGTGCTGATAGAGGGGGCAAGCGGCACGGGCAAAGAGCTTTTTGCCAGAGCGCTTCACCATTATAGCCCGAATAAAAACGGACCTTTTGTGGCGGTCAATTGCGGGGCGTTGCCCGACACCCTAATCGAATCCGAACTTTTCGGCTACAAAGCCGGTGCCTTCACGAATGCCACCCGGGATAAGCCCGGGCGATTTGCCCTGGCGCAGAACGGAACCATCTTTTTAGATGAGATCGGGGATATATCGCCGGCGATCCAGATCCGGCTTTTGCGAGTGCTCCAGGAAAGAGTCTATGAGCCTCTGGGCGCCACCAAAGCCGTCAAAACCAATGCCCGGGTCATTGCCGCATCGCATCGAAACCTGCAGAAGCGTGTGGATGAAGGAAAATTCAGAAAAGATCTCTACTTTCGCATCAATGTGATCAAGCTCTCCATCCCCCCGCTTGCCGAACGCAAAGAGGACATCCCCCTGCTGGTGGATCATTTTATCGAACGATTAAACCATGAAAGGGGCAAGCACATCATGGGAATAGACCCGGAGGCAGTGGCGGCCTTGATGCTTCACGATTGGCCCGGGAATGTGCGCGAACTTGAAAATACCGTTGAACATGCATCGGTACTTTGCCGACAGGATATGATACGGTTGCAGGATCTGCCCGCACATCTCATTCCGGCCGGCGACAGCGTAATTTTACCCAAAGGCTTGAGCCTTAAAGAAATCGAAAAAAGCGCTATTTTGCACGCGCTTCAAAGAAACAGCTGGAAAAGGGTCAAAACAGCCCGGGAGCTTGGCATCGATAAAAATTCGCTGCGTCGCAAAATTATGCGATTCGGCATAAAGACTCCCTGATATATAAACGTAATTCATTAAGAGCCCTTAGAATATGGGAGATGTAAAATGCCGTCCGAAAATCTATACGACCTGTACATAACGGATCAGGACCGAAACGTTATTCTGGAGGAAAGCGCCATCGACGCTCCTAAAGCAGAAAGGATCATCCGGGAATACTCCTGGCGCGACAGCCGTCAGTGCCACGCCCAATTCTGGAAACCCGGTACAAAATTTAGTTTGACCATCCATTTCATCAAGCCGGCAAAAAAGTTTCAGGTGGGTTTTTCCGACAAAGCGTCACACTTTAAACTGCCGCTGCCCTATGTTGGGGCCTCCTATGGTCTTTTGGACGGGATGGATCCGGTCATTGAGTCGCTGTATCTGTTTTTCAACGGCGAGTTTAAAAAGCTGGAACAATTTTTGGCAAAGTATCGACCGGAGCAAAAAGGAGATGAGGCGTAATAAGCAATCAGGGGGAAAAATAAATCCATCGGCGTATTGACGAATCGAAATTAAAAGCCGAACGAAGCTTCGACGCCTTGTGTCTGGGGCCGGCTAGATTAAGATGCCGGCTTTTTTGTTCTGTTTATGCCAGTACTGCCGGTAATGCCATCGTGTCCGATTGGCGGCAGGAAGCGCCTTAAAATTTTCAATCCATTGTCGGGTAAAATCCCCTGTCATTGTAAAGGCATGCTGCGTGAACTCCGCCCGGGATTCGGATGAAATTTCGCTGGCATCCTGCAAAAACAAATTTTCCAGCCGGTCGCGTTCAGTGCGGTATGGCTTGATCCGCTCCGAGTAATTCAACAGGATGCGGCGATGCAATTGTTCATGATGCCACCAAAGGCTTTGGGGGTCAAAACGGCCGGCCGGTTCGATTCCCGGTTCCGGTAAAACTTCCCCTTCAAGCCAGATCGGTTTGAATATGGCGGTGCAGGGAGCGGCGGTGCCGGTTGCCCAGTAGGTCTGTGTTTGCGTCGTCAGGTGAGCAACCAGAGAGCCGGTCGTCTGTGAAGCATTGCGGGCAAGCTTGTTGGCGGCATGCGCGCATATCCGGTTCCCCAGAAAATGCGAATCCGGCCGGTAGTCCTCGTCCTGATGATCGCGCAGAATATTGAAAGCCGCAGCGGTGTTCATTTCTCCTTTGAAATTGCGGATCAGCTCAAGCGATCGATCGCGCCGCTGGCCGGAAGCGCTGAAAGTCGTATAAAACCAGTCTGAATAGCAGCGCGCAAAATGAAACGTTTGCCCGGTTTTTAACCAGCCCTTTTGACGGGCGGTGTCGATTAGCGCCGGATGGGCCTCATCAAATTCTTCGGCGATGGTCAAAGCGTTGCTGATCGAGTAAAAATCCCTGACTTTGACGGCCGCCCACATCGAACCGGCCGTTTCCAAGACCCATCCCTCGCGCGGGTCGGCAATTATAAAACTGTTGTGGTAGGCAAAGCGTTTGTCTTCGTAGCCGCAGATACCACCCTGTCCATGATCCGCCAAAAGCCCCGTGATAATCTCCAGCGCCTGCGCTGCCGTAGCCGATCGTTCAAGTGCCAGGCGTAAAAGATCCATACCCGTTAATCCACCGCTTTTGTCCAGGGGCATGCGCGTGAAAACGGCTTCATTGCCGATGACAACGCCTTTTTCATTGGCGCCCATTTCAGCCCCCCACATCCAGAACGGCCGGCAGAGTAAAACCGCATAGATCTCTTTAACCTGCGGAATCGTGCGGTAAGTGCACGCGACCGATTGGGGGGCAGAAAAAAACCGGGCCGGCCGATATTCCAGAACCTGAGCCTCGTTGGGTTCGCGGTCGCTGTTCTTTCCAAAAATGACCGCGCCGTCATCCGTCACGGGCGGAAGGGCAATGAAGGTATCGCACATGATTTGGCCTCGTTTGGTTTCCGGGCTTATATATCTTATCGCTATCCGGAAAGCGCCAGTTAAATTCGTCCGCTTGTTCTCAGACCACAAAGACCAGGAAAGTCGGGCACAAGAATTCAAACATCCTCTCTTCGTGATCTTCGTGGTTTTTAGCGTGTTCCCCGGGCTTTAGGCATCCATAACCGTACAGTATTTTAACGCCAAGCTCACCGGGCCGATGATCATTTATCCAGAATTCAGTCACCGCCTGATTTTGCCCGGAAGTATAAATTCATAACGCCGGCGAAATAATTTTGTGGTCATCCAGCGGTCCAGCCTGCGAAACGCCAGAAACAGTGTCCAGACGAGCCGATCCTGCCGATAATATCGGGCGACTTCTTCTTCGGTCAGGGGCTTGATGCCGCCGGGAAGAATCGGATTGATAATATGAACGGCCAGCGGTATCAAGGCCGGCTGCTGTTCTTTGTAAAGATTGGCGGCCAGATCCATGCAAACCAGCCGCGAATCATAGTAGCGATTGACGACATCGTCCAGAAAAAACAAACGCAAAACCCATCGCAAAAATGCCGGGGCGCTTTTTAAAAACAGTTCCGTGTCCAGCTGTTCAGCACCGTTTTTACGAAACAGGGGCGTGCTGGTGTCAATAAAAACCACAGAGGGACGAACCGCATTTTCAAGCCATACCCAGTTGGATAGCTGGCCGTCTATCGCCAGTTCCAGGTCCGGGCGGGCCGATTGGTTAAATCGCCAGACCTTGTGCATTTCAGCGACGATATTTTTCAGCAGCGTTTGCGTTTCCTGCGCATCCAGCGAATGAATCAGCCGATTCCCGAATCGTGCCAGCGGCAGCTTTCTCTGGGCAATATAGACCGCTGTCGGCCGGCCAGGGGGCTGGACAATACAGGTTTGATGGTCGGGCAAACTCAGACCGGCCTGATTTAACAGGCCGCAGTATTCGTGGTATTGCTGAACATATTTTTCGGCGGCGGTACGATCTGAAAAAAGTGGCAGGCGTTTGAAGGCCACATCAGGATGATCGGTGATCTGGAAAATGGCTGAAATTTCACCATAGCCGATGATGGTGGCGGGAATCGCTGAATCTTTCAGATTTTGGGGGTTTAAGCCAATCTCGAATTGGTTCAGGAGGTTTTCGTCTGCCAGCATGTATCCCCGATCATAGGAATTTATGGATAATTTTTTCCACCCGGGTTTTGGCAACCGCCAGCGGTTACAGGCCTCTGGCCGCTGACAGGGCGATGTCCAATCGCTCGATGACCCAGTCGACTTCTTCAAGCCTCATTGTCAACGGCGGCAGCAGTTGACACACACGGGGGTCGTTGTTGGCATAAATCAGCAGCAGATCCTGATCATAGGCTGTTTTGGTCAGCAGCGGCCCGCAGATTTCATCCTTGAGCTCCAGTCCCATCATTAAACCCAGCTGACGCAGTTTAACCAGAAATGGCGAATGTGTGACCCTGAGGCCTTCAATTTTTTCCGCAAAGCGGGCTGCCAGCAGATTGACGTGCTCAAGAAACTGCGCTGCCGCCGAGATTTCCAGAACCCGCCGGGCGATCCGGCAGCCGATTTCCGCTCCGCCAAAGGTGGATATGTGAATAAAGGGATCGTCATGAAATACCGCCTCTAAAGGTTTGCGTAAAATGGTTGCCGTGATGGGGTATATTCCGCCGGACAGACCTTTGCCCAGAACAACGATATCCGGTACGATATCAAAATGCTCAAATCCCCAGAGCCTGCCGGTCCGCCCCAGACCGGTTTGGACCTCGTCCATGATCAGCAGGATACCGCGATCATGACAGAGCTTGCGGACCGCCTGAAGGTAATCCGGCGGCGGGATGACGATTCCTAACGTGGCCGGAACCGTTTCCACTATGACGGCAGCTGTGTCTGAATCCACAGCACCAGAAAGCGCGGCCATGTCCCCGAAAGAAACCTGGCAAAACCCGGGGGCAGAAGGACCAAAGGGGCTGCGATATTTCTCGTCACCGGCGGCCAGGGCCAGCCCCGTATGGCCATGATAACCGCCGCGGGCAGAAATAATCCGGGTTCGACCCGTATAGGCCCTGGCAACCTTAAAAGCCAGATCCACGGCTTCACCGCCCCCAACGCCAAATACGGTGTAGTCGAGATCTGATGGCATCAAAGCCGCCAGGGACCGGGCAAGCTCCGCTCTGTGCTGGCTGATTAAATGGTGATTGCCGATGTCCAGCTCATCGAGGGATTTTTTTAATAGATCGATGAGCTCCGGGTTGCGGTGTCCGAGGTTGAAGACCCCCCCGTTGCAATGCAGGTTAAACAGCCGCTTTTTACCATCAATATCCCAGAGATAAGCGCCCTGCCGGCGGCCCACGACAAAATCGATCCCATATTTTTCAAAGACCGCAACCTTGCCGGATGAGACGTGATCCCGAAAATTTGCAGTTACCTGCTGTTTGAACGAAGATGATTTGTTGTTTTGACCGAAATTCATAGGAAGCGCATTCAGTGCCATTTTGTGCCAGCCCCATCTGCGAGGAGCCTGACCCCGGCGTTGTGAAGATAAATTATCGCAAAGGTTAATTCGGGTGTCAATGATGCCGCTTATAATCTCTTCTAAAGTTCTGCGGACTGCAGGCGATGTTGCGCATGGCCGCTTTGTGGCCTGGTTTTGTGATGAATGCTAGATTCCAAAAAAGACGGCATCTTTAATATTGTTCAGCGACATTTCCCGTTTGTCGTCTTCAATTTCAAGAACCATATTGCGCACGGCATCGTTTATGGGGGTCGGCACGCCGTGTTCTTTTCCGCGCTGGCAGATATAGCCGTTTAGAAAATTGATTTCTGTTTTACGCCCCCTTTCTATGGATTGCAGACTGGATGACTTTATCCTGCGATATTTGAAACCAATCATGCGGATGACAAGGTGTCTTTTGAAATCAGAAATCGCACCCTGTGTCGCAAGATATTTGTAATAGTCGAGTTTTCCGCCGGCGGCCGGTTCAACCGTTATTCCCATCGCATCGGCGACCGCCATGGCTTCACGCATCAGCGCAAGAAAGATGTTTCTGATTTTCCTATTGGCAAGCAGTTCACCGAGTGTCACACCGGCAATGACACCCAGCGAGTTAATGCCGGCGTTAATAATAAGCTTTGAGTATAATTCGCCCATAATGTTGCTGGAAATACGGGTAGGATATACGGCACTCAACAGTTGCTGAATGGCCGGCAACCTTCCATCGGGCTGATTATCGATGTTGCCAATGACAAATTCCCCCTGCGAGGTCACTTCCAGCTCCGCCGGCGCACGATAAGTGGCTCCCCAGCTGACGACACATCCCACAACCCGTTCCCGTCCCAGAATCTCAGCCAGGAGATCTTCGCAAATGCCGTTTTGCAGTGAAACCACGGTTGAATCCGGCTTGAGAAATGGATTTAACTGCTGCGCCGCTGCGACACAGTCATTGGCCTTGGTTGCCAGCAGAACCAGATCTTTCGGTCCGGTAAGATCCGAAATGTTTTTGACGGCCTTCAGCTGAACCGTCATTTCTCCTTTAACCCCGCCGATACGGAGCCCCCGGGCTGCAATTTTATCGACGATTTCCTGATGCTTGCAGATAATTTCAGTGTCCCAGCCGAGCCGGTGAACAAATGCGGCTGTAACCCCTCCGATGGCCCCGGCCCCTACCACGGCAATTTTAGAATCTTTTGATAACATCAGCGTATCCTTTTCGTTGCCGGCCGACTTGGTCTTCTCCCGGTTGAATATAAATAAGTGGTTAGACGCAAAGCTTCAGATGAATCGATCCGCTTGTCAGGCACCAAGAAGATCACGAAGACCACCAAAGTCGAGCAGGGAAATTCAGCCACCCATTTTTCGTGATCTTCGTGCCCTGCGTGGTAGTTAGAGCGTTAATTGGGCTTTATACATAAACATTTACAGCAGAGTCAAATTTAGATCAATACTCAAGATTTTCTCAGAGGACGCCGATATAAAAAGAAAACGCAGGAGGACGCCATGAAAAAATTTTTATTGGTTTTCGCACTTTTTTTGATCATCGCAGGCTGTTCGACGGCTCCGGAGCCGTCTGAGCCGCCGATCAGCCAGCTCAATGTCAGAGAGACATGGTCCGGATACGCCAAAGGACCGGGCGGGGATTGTCCGGATTCCGAGGTCGAGCTTAACATACTTGAAGATTTCAGCATAATCGGTATGGCAGAAGTCCCCGACTATGGATTCACCATCCGTCTAAAAGGAAAGCTGACATTTGATGGCGACTTGAAGGCATCGGGTACCGGAGCCGGGTTTAATGTCACCTACAAAGGAAAATTCTTAAGCGACACCGCAGCCGGCAAGTGGAACAGCAGCTGGCCCAATTGCTACGGAACATGGGAGCTGGCGAAAAATTAATATTTCAGGAAAAACTGCCATGACAGGAGATGTCAACTTTTGCGGCGCCCACCCAAAACCAGAGGTGGACATCATGTAAGGAAAGGTATAAAGTGCAGGTTCAATGGATTTTATATAGATTCATGAACCCAAGCTAAAAGGGCCACCCGATGAAACAAAGAAACCCCGGTTCTTAAAATAAGAAGCGGGGTTTTTTATTTGTTCAGGATATCAGATTCTGGAAACAAATCATTTTAACGCGGGACCGATACCCAAAAATATGTTCCTGCAACATTCTTTCAGTCTTGGAAAGGAGGCTCCTGATGGAAATTTATAAGGCGGTCGATGACATCAACTGGCGTCCTCATCCCCTGTTCAAGGA
>Ga0209742_10000632_pt1 | contig 18085 bp, 18 predicted proteins | sample DeeMarSeWOR38_10_FD_187462 | JGI IMG/M metagenome (GOLD analysis project Ga0209742, IMG submission 187462) | Marine sediment microbial communities from White Oak River estuary, North Carolina - WOR-3-8_10 (SPAdes) (version 2) | ecosystem: Environmental > Aquatic > Marine > Intertidal zone >... | reverse complement strand
AAACCGAAAGTCCTGTCTGGCGACTGTCGCTGGTATCCAACTCACCGGTGCTCAAGACGGAAGGACGGACCCTGTACGAATGGAACGGTGCGCAGCGCTGGTTCATTTCCGATTCGACCCCTGAGGCCATTCGCGATGAAGTCAGCCGGCACGGTGGCCATGCCGTGTGCTTCAGAAACTGCCCTGAACCGGTACAGGTTTTCCATCCGCTGGATAGCGGCCTGTTGAAAATTCATCGGCATCTTAAGCAGGCGTTTGACCCGGAGTCGATCCTGAACCCGGGCAAAATGTACGAAGAGATCTAGGCAACCCTGCCATGCAAACTAATATCAGCAAGCAGTATATTGATACCGCCGAGGGCCAGGAGGCCGACCGCATCCTGCGTGCCTGCGTGCATTGCGGTTTCTGTACTGCCACCTGCCCCACCTACCAGTTACTGGGTGACGAGCTGGACAGCCCGCGTGGCCGAATTTATCTGATCAAGCAAATGCTCGAGGGCAACGTGGTCACCCGCAAAACACAGTTGCATCTCGATCGCTGCCTGACCTGTCGTGCCTGCGAGACCACCTGCCCTTCCGGTGTGGAATACGGGCGACTGGTGGACATTGGCCGGGAGTTGAGTGAATCGCAATTGCGGCGCCCGCATATTAGCCGGCTAATCCGCTACGCGCTAAGAAACATCGTTCCTTACCCTGCTCGCTTCGCGGCACTGGCCAGGCTTGGTCAGATTTTCCGTCCTGTTATGCCTGCCGCCCTGCGCAGCAAGGTGCCGTCCCTGCCGGAAGCCGGTCACTGGCCGACAGGCTCGCACGCGCGACGCATGCTGGTTCTGCAGGGTTGTGCCCAAAGCGTCGCCACACCTCAGACCAATAGCGCGACCGCACGCATTCTGGATCGCCTTGGTATTGAATTGATCGCCGCAGACAAGGCCGGTTGCTGCGGTGCCGTCAGCCATCACTTGTCCGCAGTTGATGAAGGGCGCGATTTTGTACGGCGCAATATCGATGCCTGGTGGCCCCACGTTGAACAGGGTGCCGAGGCGATCGTCGTGACCGCCAGCGGTTGCGGCACCATGGTGAAGGATTATGGCCACCTGCTCAGAGATGACCCGGCCTATGCCGAGAAGGCGGAAACTGTTTCGCGACTGGCGCAAGACATCAGCGAGGTGCTGCGCGAGGAAGACCTGTCAAAACTGAAAGTGAGGGCGAGCCAGGTTAAAGTGGCATTTCACAGCCCATGCACCTTGCAACACGGGCAGCAACTGGCCGGTGTGGTTGAGTCCATCCTCACCGGTCTCGGCTTTACCCTGACTGACGTCACCGACCCGCACCTCTGTTGCGGTTCCGCGGGCACCTACTCGGTACTGCAGCCGGCGCTGTCGCAACAGCTGTTAAGCAACAAGCTGGACGCGCTACAGAAACCAGGGCCGGATGTCATCGCAACCGCCAACATCGGTTGCCAGATGCACATGTCAACCAGGGCCAACGTGCCGGTTCGTCACTGGATCGAGGTAGTCGACCAGGCAATCGATTAACCGGGATCGACTCGTCTCCATTTTTACATAAAGTCCAGCGCGCGCTTGTTTGCCTCCAGCTCGAGCGGTGCACGGCGATAACCCATTAGCTCATATTCAGTCATCAGGCGTCGCAGGAACGGTTCCCGGCCCATTTTCTCCTGCTGGGCTACATGCACCAGTTCGTGTGCCATGATCCAGCGTTTTTTCGCGAATCTTTCCTTGAGCATAATGACATAGCCCATCGTTCTCCCGCCTTCGGCGTTACTGCCAAGACCATACCGCCTCGCCTCAGCCAGCAGCGTTTCATTTTCGGGCAACGGGAATGCTGATAACACGACAACGCGCACGCGTTCGGGATACTGGACATCAACGGTTCTGGCGATAGCGATCTCCTGCTCTGAAAGCCGGCGTCCACTGTCCAGTAGTTTGGTCTCGACCTGGTTGACCCAGCGCAGCGCCAGCGGCGCCAGTTGATCCTGTTTCTGCCGTATTTCAACCGGCGGATTGTCGAGCAGGGCCAGCTCGTCCGGGGTGGGCGCGCGTACAAATACACAGGCAGACAGTGCCAGGAGGCCACCAAGCGCGACGCTCCAACGCAAATACATGGACAGGCAGCAGGTACTAGTATTCAAGCAGCAGACCGGACATCACTCCAGCGAGACAACGATTTTTTCATTCTTTTTGTGCTCTTCTACCTCAACGAGTGTACCGTGCGCTTCCGGATTCTTTGACAGCTTGATGATTTCGTCGAGATCGACTCCCTTCTCCTGTAGTGCCTCCGTGGCCTGATGAGGAATCAGCGCCGATGCCACCTTGAGAATACCACCGGGAATCGTCACCGTTGTCTCCGGCTCCTCGGCTCCACCCTTATAAACACGTATCTTCAGATCCGCCATCACTACCTCCATTCACGGTGTCAGCTCCCGATCGGCTGGTATCAACACAATGCGGCAAACAGAGACCGGGGCGCCAACATCGCTGACGCCTCGGTTCCGGCTACCTTGTAATCCATGCGTCTGCTAGAACGCGATATCAAATCCAACCAGGAAATACCCTTCCTTGGTTTCGTGGCCAACAAAATCTGCATCGTTATCCACTGGCAGGAAGTCATAGTTGAACTCCATTACGCCCTTTACATTACGCATAAAGTAATACGATGCACCCAGCGTAAGCGTCTGCATCTTTATGCCTTCGTAGACGGTTGCGGTGCCTGCAAAATCCCCGGGGTCTGCGTAATTTACCAGTGCCGATAGCGCCCATCGATCGTTCAGGACGTAGTCCACGCCAGCAAAGGCGCCGAACCATGCTAAGTTCCGGGCTGGATCGGCATCGAGAAAACCGTCCCAGCGATTCCACACACCCTGCAGGAACCAGTAGCCTTTCCCGCCCCAGTTGCCGCTAACATCCAGCCCAATCGCCTGCTTCGGGGTATCTCGGGTACCGGTACCAGCGATACCGGTTGCACTCTTTTGGTCACCGCTCAGCGCAAACAACCCGGTAGATACTTCGCCAAGCTTCACCCCGACGCGACCAAATATGCTTTTACCCGTGTTGTTGTCAAACAAGTGATCGGGTCTTCGATAGCCCGGACTGTTCACAGTCCAGTTGTCCGATATGCCGTTGCCGTTCACCGCGCCCAGTGCAAACGTGGCATTCCCGGCAGACTGGTTGAACAGCACACCCCGGTCATACGTGATGCCAGCCATCCGATAAACCATGAAATCCTGAAAGGTAAGCCGCGTCTCCCGCGGAAACATCAGGTCTGATGTCTGGAACTGACCAAACTGCATACCCGTGCCGGTACCGAGCACGTTGTCATGGCTTATCCAGGCATCCTCGATAATCGTTTCCCCGTTAGCCCCCTTCTCGGCAAAAATACCGTAGAAGTAGTAGCTCATGTGATCCGACAAGGGTGCGCTCGAAAACAGCTTCACCAGGTACGGTGCCTGAAAATCAACACTGGAGTCCGCCTCCGACACACCGGTGTCGGGATCAATTTCTTTACCTTGCCGCGCCTGCATGAAACTTTGCGCGCGGAAACCCAGCGGGGGAATCTTCGGCAAGGCCAGTTGCTTGTCGCCGGTATCAACTGTCGTTTTTTCCCGCCAGTTGGGCAGGCGCATGTTGCTGTCGCGGAAATGTTCGCCAAACGCATTCAGGCGCGGGAAGGCTGCATGGCAGGTGTTGCAACTCATATCATACTGACGTGCAAACACCGGATTCGCCCACACTGTCTGTGACCACAACCCGTTTAGACAAATCAGGAAAAAAACTACGAGAACCTTTACGATGCGACCTTCCACCAGCCCTCCCGTGAGACAAGCTCAGCAGTTTAGATCGCTAGATGATGTGCGCTTCCTTTTGTCCCTTCTTTGATTTTGGTCAATAGCGAAGCGGTTGTTGGCAAAAATGTTGACCGAATCCGGTCAATTCGGTCATGACTTTATCGACGGGGTGGTCGTGCGGAAGCAGCCGCCAGGTCTCCGACCCGCTTCCGGATACGCTGAATATCCGGAACGGCGGGATGCCCAGGCAGTTTTTCAGCTAGGGGGCGGTGCAGGTCATGTCCTGGCCACAGCATTGCGGTGACTTGACCTTGCCATGGCCGTTCGGGCATTCCGAGACATGAACCGTCGTGCCGTCATCCGTGGTGATCGTGCTGTGCACCAGTTCCGCGCCACACTTGCCACAGGTCATGGTGCCAATGCTCATGCCACATTTTTCACAGGTATAGACTGCCATTTGAAATCTCCTTGGATGATTCTGTATCTGGGTTTGATACTAAAACAATACTATATCGGCCTGATTTTCTCTCGATTCCGGCCTTAATAATTGTACGGAATTTTTCCCTACCTCGATTCCACGTATTTCGCGAAATTGTTCAGGATCGACTGCCAGCCCTTTTTCTGCATGGGGACGGGATTCGTCTCTTCCGGGTCGAACGTCTCGGTTACCTTGACGCCATCCGCCGCGGGTACGAACTCGATACGAACATGGCGACCGTCTTCCATGTTGTATTCAATCAACCGAAGCGGGATGATTTTCTGGTACATGCCCCTGAAGTCGAAACCATAACTGCCGTCTTTGGCCTCCATGCGGAAAAGGAACTCCCCACCCTCTCTCAGATCTACCTCGGCACGCGGTGTATGCCAGTCATCAGACGCGGCATTCCAGTGCTCGATATCTTCCGGTGTTACCCATGCGGCCCAGACAGCATCAATATCCGCTTTCACCGTCACGTCAACAGTTATTGGCTCCATGATGTCCTCCTATCGATTCGCCCTCTCAATCCTGATCGACAAACCGGATTTTGCCCAACTCCTCGTACTCATTTCCGCCCTTGGGCTGGAGCACGACGAAATCGAGATTGCTGACCTCTTCAAATGATACGGCACCGATATTCGGCTCATGCGAAACCAGTACCAGGTTTCCGGTTCCGGTATACGAGCCAATGACTTCGGTCAGCTTCCGCGTTTGCTTCGTGGCCTCGTCCGGTTCCAGAATCTCCAGCAATGAGAGATATTCAGCTGGAGTCACGTTTCCAAATGCATGTCTTGCGGTATCAGTGGTTCGGCAGAACGGACTGTGTCGGACCTCGGAAACCGGTATACCGCGCTGTCTGAATTGATTGCCAACCGTTTCTGCGTCGCGTTTTCCTTCGTTTGATAGATTCCGCTCTTTCTTGCACGTCGGATCTCGAAACAAGGGGTTTCCCAAACCCTTCCCTTTCACCGTTTTGGCGTGACGCATTAACACCACCTTGCCGCCTTCCTTCAGCCTGGCCCAAAGCTCATCGCTGGCTGCCGCAGGACCAATATCGGAAAGCATCGCGAGCGACGCGATGAGCAGGGGAGTAACCATTTTTCTTCTTATTGGATTCATATATGTGTCCTGGTTGATTCCTGTTAGATCGAAAATACTATCATTGCTAGCAAACGAAAAGTGCTGGAAATCTTTGCCCGGCCCCGGTATTAACTCCCTGACTGAGCGAGCATTTCCCTGGCCTTTGCTATTGCCTCGTCCAGCGTACGGGAAAAGCGAATCCGTCCCGGCCGGGTACGAACCCCCGCTCTCCTGAGCTTTAGTAACATTCGTGTTTGAAGGTTATTGATAACCAGGCCAATACCTTTTTTCTGAAGAGTCTCGACGATGACCTCCATCGCCACGAGGGCACTCATGTCAATCATTGTCACCTCCGACATATCCAGGATAACAACCTTGATATCCGGCGAGTTCATCGTGATGTTTTTGATCGCCTTCTGGGCAGAACCGAAAAAAAGCGGGCCATTGATATCGTAAATCGCGATTTCGTTTGGTGCTTCAATGTCACGCTCGTGTCCCTGGGTAATCAGCTTGCTTTCCACCAGACTGACACTCCTTCGGATAAACAACACCGACGCGAGCCCCATGCCGACGGCAACAGCGATCGTCATATCGAATAAAACGGTAAGCAGAAAACAGGTAAGCAGGGCAATAATGTCATCTCTTGGCGCAATCTTGATGATGCGGACAAAATGCTTCGCCTCGCTCATGTTCCAGGCCACCATCAGCAGCAGTGCTGCCATTGACGCCATCGGGATAAGGGAAAGCATTGGTGAGAGGAACAGGATCGATAGCAGGATAAACATCGCATGAACTACCGAGGCGAGTGGCGAAGTCGCTCCTGCACGGATGTTTGCAGCAGTACGGGCAATTGCCGCCGTAGCAGGTATTCCACCAAATAGTGGCGCGACGATATTCCCGATCCCCTGCCCGATCAATTCGTCGTTAGGTTTGTGCTTTTTTCCCGACATGCCATCGGCAACTACTGCACATAACAGGGACTCCAGCGCACCCAGGACGGCGATGGTAATCGCACCCGCAAACAATGTATTCAGCAAGGTGAAACTGAACCCGATCGGTCTGCCGTTTGCGTCCGCCAGATTCCAGGGCCATTCGAACGCTGGCAACAGCGGCGGGATACCACTCCCGGTAAGCCCATTGATCTCGTAGTGAAAACGCGTACCGATGGTCTCGACTGAAAAGTCGCCGCTAATTTGGCCGATGAACCAGGCGATGACTGATCCCGCCACCAATGCGACCAAATGTCCGGGGACCCGTAATTTCAACCGTTGCCAGTAGACCAGCACCGCGAATGTGATGGCCCCGATCAGTGACTCGTGCCAATTGAGAGTCGGCAGCGATTTGATGATTAACAGCACCTTGTCGAGGTAGTGGCCATCAAGCGCGCCAATATCGAGTCCTAGCAAATCCTTGATTTGCAGTGTTGCGATCACCACACCGATGCCGGCGGTAAAACCGATCACTACCGGGTATGGCACGATCTCGATAAATCGACCAAAGCGGGCAAGTCCCATCAGCACCAAAATAACGCCCGCCAATAAACCGCTGATAAGCAACCCGCCGAAACCGTACTGGTGCACTATCGGCAGGAGTACCACAACGAACGCAGCGGTTGGTCCGGAAATATTGACCTGGGACCCGCCACCAAGGGCAATGACGAGGCCGGCAACAATTGCTGTGTACAGACCATGCTGGGGTGGTACGCCAACCGCAATTGCCAGTGCCATTGATAACGGCAGCGCGATAACGCCGACCGTCAGGCCAGCCAATATGTTTGACCGAATGCTCGATAGTGAGCGTTCGTTTTTCAAAGACTCGGATAGCGCGGAGAACATAATTTAACCGCCGGATGCCACAATTGTGACGGAAATAGTGAATATCCTGTTTTTTGTCGCGAAAACTTCTATCGTACCTGTGACGTCGCGACGAGAAACACGTCAGTACAGGTGCTACGCATACCAACACAGCCTGTAGTGCGACTTGCTGTACCGACAGCCGGGACGCCACTGCCGTTCACGGGTCTCTGTTCATAATTCGCCCGCACTCGTGCCGGGTTGGATTTTGACCCGGGTTTATTGGTCCCTGCGACCCAATAATACTACTGTGCCACGGGCGACGAAATAATAGAATGCGATCCAGACCACTGCACACCAAATCCATCCGGCAACATTGGGCATCATCAACCAGCCTTGACGGGTAACTGGTAAGTTCAATTTGTAAAGAGGCCACCACGGAATCGCGTTGATCGCAAACCAGTTCACACGATCGTTAAATTCAGCGAAAGTAAATGGCAAAATTATAAAAAGTGCAGTGTGGGCGACGGAAAATAATAGAAACAGCTGGATCGTCTTTTTTTCCACTTCTATCATGTTCAGACACCAGAAATAGCAGAGCCAGTTCGTTTAGACTTGTGACCAATACGGTTGGCGGCTGACCCCATGGGTCAAACACATCTTCCGGTCTACGTTGCACCCACCCGGCACGCATTCCGACTGACATTGCACCGAGACAATCAAAAGAATTGCCGGAGATTAACCAGGCGCGTTCCGAAGAGGTACCGGTCCGTTTGAGCGTTTCGACAGGGTAGCCAGAGCAATTTGCCGCTGAGCTGCATGATCAGCAGGCTGGTGGTGAAATGCAGCAACTCGCCGTCGGGTAATTCGCAGAAATAATGATCGGCGGCACTGTGGTAAGGCTGAACAGCGCCAGCAGGATCCCCGCTATTCTGAAGATGACGGTCGGACGCACGTTACCTAGAAACCCAGTCGGGTAGCGCCGGAATCGGTGGACACGTGAATCGCAAACACCTGGATTGGCGACGCCCTATTCTAACCTCATTGACCCGTTAACGAATCAGGATTACCGATTGCAGTGCCCCATGCCCGGCGCTGCCAGATGGGCTGAATTCCTCAATTTAGCCAAAATAACCCACCTTTCTCGAAATACTTGCAGATGATAATGATTCCTATTATCATACATATATTACTAAACCTTTATTTAAGAATTTACTAATCCTGGATCCATACCAACCGATGAAAACCAATACACTTTTCGCCCTGTCACTCATTCTGCTGAGCCCGCTGGCAATTGCAGCGACACCAGAATACAAGCTGGTCATTTCCAACCATCGCTTTCAACCGTCGGAAATTACGATCCCGGCAAACACACGAGTCAAACTTGAGGTCGTAAACGAGGATAAAACCCCGGAAGAATTTGAAAGCGCCTCCCTGCACCGTGAAAAGATCATCGGTGGTTTGCAGACCGGCATCATCAATATCGGCCCCCTGTCACCGGGTGTCTACGAATTTGTTGGCGAGTTCCACGAAGAAACGGCCAAGGGCCGCATTATCGTCAAGTAGCTGAGGTCACTTTATGTTCGGTACGGCAATTATCGTATTCCGCGAGGTACTGGAGGCGGCATTGATCGTTGGTTTGGTCCTGGCGGCAACCCGCGATGTTGCGGGTCGTCTTCGCTGGGTCAGCGTTGGTATTGGCAGCGGTATAGTCGGTGCAATACTGCTCGCGTTGCTGGCAGACAAGGTCAGCACACTCGCCGACGGCATGGGCCAGGAACTTCTGAATGCAACGATTCTGTCTTTTGCAGTGGCGATGCTTTCCTGGCACTTGCTGTGGATGCGCAAGCACGCGATGGAAATAAGCGACAAAATGAAGCGGGTTGGTGCTGCCGTTAGCAGTGGTGATCGCGAACCGGTGATACTCGCAATTATTATCGGCCTGGCAATTCTCCGTGAAGGCAGTGAAGCTGTGATCTTCCTGTATGGAATTGCCGCCGCTGGCACCAACAGCACTGAACTGTTCCTTGGCGGCGCTGCCGGCGTTCTTGCGGGAATCGCTGCCGGCACGGTGCTGTATCTCGGCATCGCACGCATTCCGGTTGGACGTTTGTTCCAGGTTTCCGGGTGGCTAATCATGTTGCTTACTGCGGGGATGGCTTCCCAGGCGGCAAGCTACCTGGTTCAGGCAGATTTGATTCCGGCACTCGGATACGCGGTCTGGGATACTTCTTCCCTCCTGTCACAAAACAGCATTCCCGGCCATGTGCTTCATATTCTGGTTGGCTACGTCGATCACCCGATGGGCATACAACTGCTGACCTACACGCTGACGATTGCATTACTGGGCGCGGCCATTTATTTCCTGAATCAACAACGGGATAGAGTCGTGAGCTGACCACAACCTGTTTGGCATGTCTGAAAAAAACCGACTTTGGTCGGTTTTTTTTCGAGCTTGCTCTAGTCTCAGGGATATCGTTAATCCTGGATGGTATGGCGCAACGTTTTTAACTCGTGCTTGTGCAAATAGAAAAACAGGCTTGTCGCCAGTATTGCGCCCAGGGTGTCAGCCAGAATGTCCTTCTGAGCGTCCCAGATATCTCCCTGGGAGCCAAGCACGGCGATCCCGGCTTTTGCGTCGGCATAGGTTGCATACTGCCATTCAATGATTTCATACAGTCCCGCAACCGATGCGATAGCAAAAACCGGGAACAACGACACGATCCAGCGGGTACGAACCAGGCGCCTGGTCATCAGCACCTCGGCAATCGGGAAGGCATAGAAGCCCACAGAAAAATGCGCCAACCGATCATAGTGATTCCGATCAAATCCGAAAGTATTGGTAACCCAGTCAAAAGGGACGCGCTCGAAGGTATAGTGTCCGCCAATGGTATGCAGGATGATAAATACACTCATCAGTGCATAGCTGGTATTTGACAATCTGTGTTTTGGCGCGAGCCAGACGAGCGCTCCTACCACAACCAGCACCGGGATATTTTCAGCCCACCAGACAGATCGATCATAAGGCGCTATCGCGCAAATGCCGAAGACAGCAGCGTAAAAAGACAACAGAAGTAGCGGGATTTTCCAGGAGGTTTCTTGAGAAAGTGATATTGTCATTGGCCAGTAAATAGATCCGGGCAGGTCCGGTTGCAAACATGAATCGAGACAATATCAGCGACCAGCGGCATGCGCCAGCAACACCCTGTCAGGCGAGAATACTGCCTGAAACGGCGACCGGCCTCGGATAAAGGGTACAACCGAGCCTGGCAGGGCGCCATGCAAGGTTTGTCACTCGGCGTCTATATCGACACGACGACGCGATGATTTATCGGCGGGTCCGGTCTTATTGCTTACCGGGGACCACCTGGCTGGTTAGGACCGGCGTTTTGGCCAGTGTTTGCGAACAACCCGGTACATCTCCCAACCGGCAAATATTCGACCGGCCCACCACAGGAAATGATGCCTTGGAGTAATTAGCACTGAGGGGCGAGTACTTCCGGAAAACACCAGGCGCATTTGAATGAGCCTGAGAATTGAGAATGCCTCATCAATAATACGTAGCGGCTTGTCCACCTGTTGCGCCAGGTAGTCCAGCTCACTGCGTTGCACCCTTGCTCGATCAATCAGCAGTTGCTTGTGCTTCGCTATTTGTTGCAGACGTCTGCTCATCGCTATCGTAACAAGCTGTCCTTGTCTCTTCGCAACTCGGACAGGGTCGTTGAAAATGCTTTGGGTTTGTTGCGTGACTTGCTGCGGACGACCAGCGCACTTCCTATTCCCAGAACAAAATAGAACGCTGTGCAGGCCCCCGCCGCTTCGAGGCGGTGGGTATCCCAGAACACCACCATCACAAAAATGGTGGCCATCACCACACCGATGCTCAGAAAGAATATCGCCGCGATACTGTAGGCAGCAATTTCCTGCAGTCGAACCCGCTCTTCCTCCAGCTCGGTAGAGGCCAGCTCAAGACGCGTTCCCACCAGCTCAACCAATGTCGCCAGCATGCGCTTGATCGACACTAGCAGACTACTGGTTCTTGTGTGTTCCGTGTCGTCGCGTTGGTCATCCATTCTAGTTATCGCCTTCCGAGCAACATGCCAAGAAGAAACCCGACGCCTGCAGCGATACCAACGCTTTGCCACGGATTTTCATGCAGTAGCTGGTCCGTCGCCTGGTAGGCAGCACGTGCGCGCTCGGTGACTTCGCCTTCCAGTTCGTCGAGTTTGCGCCGGGCATTGTTGATGTTTTCCTCTGCCCGTGCGCGTACGCCGGCAACCTTGTCATTGGTCTGATTGGCAGTCGCTTTCAGCAGTTCCTCGGCATCCTGAATCACCGCCTTGAAGTCCTTGATCAGTTGCTCTTTGGCAGCATCAGGTGTTTTTGCTTTGGCCATGGCATTTTCCTTTTCCGTGTTGGAGGTCAAATGGGCTACGCCGGCCCTCCGGCGATTCCTTTATAAACTATATTAATAGTAGCCAGAATGTCCCGGCGGGTATTGATACCGGTCAAAAAAAGCCTGGATTAACCCTTCTTTTCCCGACTATCCCTGCCAGATTGGGGCCGATCCGGCGACTCGTGCCTGGACAGCCCGAATCAGAGCGTTTTCACGAACTCCAGCATGGCCTGGGCATGCCCTTCCGGCGATACTCCGTACATAGCGTCAGCGAGATTTCCGTCTTTATCGATCACGAAGGTGGAGCGCACGATGCCCATTTTCTTTACGCCGGCTTTCTCTTTCTCCTGCCAGACGCCGTAGGCATTGCACAACTCGCCCGAGGTATCGGCAAGTAAATCGACCTTGAGACCAAACTTGTCAATAAAAGCCTGGTGACTATCGCAAGAGTCCTTGCTCACTCCCAGTACCACCGTATCGGCCTTGGCAAACTCTTCGGCCAGCCCGGTAAACTGATTTGCCTGGATCGTGCATCCGGGCGTATCGTCCTTCGGGTAGAAATAGAGCACGACATTCTTCTTGCCGAGATAGTCGGACAGATGAATCATCTCGTTGTGCTGGTTGGGTGTACTGAATTCAGGCGCTTTCTGGTTTTTCGCTAACATGGTTTTGCCTCGGTGTATTTCGGGACAACAATGCCTACGTCCCGCAAAAGGTTTTTGTTACGACTTCTTCGGGTTCGGGGGGTTGCTTGTATCGTTCCTTCCCGCTCTGCACGGTAAAAGGGTTCTGCAAGACTTCGTGCAACTCGTGAAACACGGAAAAATCCCCATGATCCTCCGCCGCACGAATGGCCGCCTCGATCTGGTGGTTCCGGGGGATATAGACCGGGTTCACCGCCCGCATACCTGACTGTCTTGCCTTGTCATCATGCGGTTCATGACTCAAGCGTTGGCGCCATTGCGCCAGCCATTCGTCTGCTTGCGCCGGATCGTCGAACAGGCTCGTGAATGCGCCGTCATTTTCGCCCGGCTGTTCGCCTAGTTGTGACAGCGATGAGAACGTCAAGGTGAAATCGGCATGGCCCTCTTCCATCACGACCAATAATGCCTCGACCAGGGACTTGTCGTCGGCCTTGATAGCATCATCCACGTTTTCCGTCAGCCCGAGCTTTGCACGCATCCCGGTCAACCACCTATATATATAAGTATCAACATAGGTCTGCAGGATCTCCTGCGCGACGACAACACCCTGCTCCCCGGTGTCCGCCAGCAATGGCACCAGGCTTTCCGCCAGGCGCGTCAGGTTCCACAGGCCAATGCCGGGCTGGTTGTGATAGGCATAGCGCCCGTCACGATCGATGGAACTGAACACCCGGTTGTGGTCAAAGGCATCCATGAACGCACAGGGTCCGTAGTCAATGGTCTCCCCGGCGATCGACATGTTGTCGGTGTTCATCACCCCGTGAATAAATCCCAGCTGCATCCACTGGGCAATCAACGATGCCTGTCGATCGACCACCACTTTTAACAGCGCCTGGTAAGGGTTATCGGCCTTGGCCGCCTCGGGGTAAACATGCCCGATGACATGGTCAGCCAGCTTCTTCACTGCCTCCTCGTCACCGCGCATGGCAAAATACTGAAACGTACCGACACGGACAAAGCTGCGGGCAACGCGCGTAATCACACCACCCGGCAACGGGCGTTCACGCGCCACTTCCTCGCCGGTTGCCACTGCCGCTAGTGCTCGCGTGGTCGGCACACCCAGTTTTTCCATGGCTTCGCTGACCAGGTACTCACGCAATACCGGACCGAGCGCTGCACGGCCATCGCCGTTACGGGAAAACTGCGTTTGCCCCGAGCCCTTTAACTGCACCTCCAGGTTCGCCCCCGATGGGCCCGTCACTTCGCCTAGCAAGATTGCGCGCCCGTCACCAAGCGACGGGTTGAAGTGACCAAACTGGTGGCCCGAGTACGCCATCGCAAGAGGCTCCGCGCCTTCGGGTATCACGTTGCCGGAAAACACCGCGGCGATCGTATCCGGATCGAGCGGAACCGGGGACATTCCGATGGCGGTTGCGAGTTCCTCGTTGAATTTGATCAGCGTGGGACGGATCACCGGCGCCGGGCGTGTCCTGGCGTAAAATTCCTCGCCCAGGTTAACGTACCGGTTGTTGAAAGGGATCTGAATCATCGAATCGTGTGAAATTTTCCGTGGACCCCTAGTGTATATGACCCCTGCGCCCACATAGCCAGAAAAACGCTGGGGATATGAAACCGCCAGAAACGCACCAATTTGGACATGTTCTCAGGGATCGGTTTCTATCCGTCTAAACGGTATTCCCGCTGTGATATATACTCATTCTTTTTCTGATCTTCCACGCGCATGTCATTGTCCGTTCCTTCCATTGTCCTGACCGCCAAGCAACGCGAAATCGAGGAGTTGAATCGTGTCATGGCAAGATCACTGCTGGTGGGCGCCACCGGCCACATGATCCATGTGCTCCAGAGCGAACGTGGGGCCTCCAGTATTTTCCTGGCCTCGTCGGGCCAACGCTTCGAAGATACACGCCGGGAACTGGTCAGTGATTCCGAAGCGGTTGAGAGGCAGTTACGCAATCTGATCGAGGCAGAACTGGAGGACTCTTCGTTTGCCAACGCCAAGATAATCTCCCTCTTCGCCTGGGTGCTGCTCGGCCTGGATGCATTGCCCGATCTGCGAAAGCGAATCGACAAACACGAGCTCACCGGTAGCGAGGCGATCGCGGCGTTCAGTCGCTTGATCGCGGGCCTGATTTCCCTGATTTTCGAGGTCGCCGACGCGGCGATCGATCCTGATATCTCGCAGCTGCTGGTTGCCCTTTTCAACCTGGTGCAAGGCAAGGAGTTCGCGGGCCAGGAGCGTGCTGTCGGTGCGATGGTGTTTGCCTCCGGGACTTGCAGCGAGCTGCCATGCGAGAGAATCCTGCATTTAGTCGATGCCCAGGACCACCACTTCAGGATCTTTTCGAAATTCGCAAAGGCGCCTATCGCTGCACACTGGGAGGATATACAAAATGCACCTTACGTGGCCGAACTCCGGAATCTGCGTCGACTGCTCACCAGCTCAACAATTGATACCGCCCTCGACCCCGATCTCAGCGACACCTGGTTCCAGTGCTGCACCGACCGTATTACCAGCCTGTGGGAACTACAGTGTGAGCTGATTGACTCACTCCAACAGCGTTGTACAACACTGATCGCCGAAGCGGAGCGCGGGCTGCTGGACTCCGAAGGCCTGATCAAGGCGCTGCGTGACAACCCACCTGCCGGGGCGGGGCTCGTGGACCGCTTCTTTGACCCGGCGCTGCCCGTCGAACAGTCGCTGACGTTTGTTGCTCCCGGGGAGACGGGGCAGCGCCAGGCACAATCCGTCATCGAGTTACTGCAGGCACAATCCCGGCGCCTGGCGAACATGGAAAGCGAACTGTCGTCTGCCCGGCGGGCACTGAATGAACGGAAAACGATTGAACGGGCGAAAGGAATCCTGATGGCGCGTTTCAGCCTTTCCGAAGACGAGGCTTATAAAAGAATGCGAACGACCTCGATGCAGCAGAATCGCCGCCTCGTGGACGTAGCGGAATCGGTTTTGTCGTTGAACGAACTGTCCTGATACCTGACCACACCGGCTTGAACCGCCGCCATCCGCCTGCCGGGTAGCATCGAACCCCGGCAGGCCGCAGGAATGGTTTACCAGCTCTTATACGGGAGGAACTTGCCGTTCATGGTAACCACGACACGGTCACCCGCCGGGTTCTCTTCCTTGTCAATGTGCATGGAAAAGTCGATGGCGCTCATGATGCCATCGCCGAATTTTTCATGAATTATTTCCTTGATGGTTTCGCCGTAGACACCGACGATTTCATATAACCGATAAACGACCGGATCGGTAGGCACCAGCTTGTCCCAGGTCTTGTGCGGAAACTCCTGCAACGCGGCCGAGACCTCGGTCGGGAGAGCCAGCGCTTTACACAGTTTGTCGGCATGCTCTGCCTTGAGACTGTTCATGCCCAGACAGGCCGAAGTAACAAACACCGGCGCAAGGCCCACCTTGGCCGCGATATCTTCCCAGCCGAGGCCGGTCTGGCGCTTGGCTGCCATAATGGTTTCAGTCATTTCTATCTTTTTCATCGTTAACTCCTATTTCGTGATGTGATTGTCGGATTACATGACAGTGGGTGCGTACTAACTGTTGATAGCCGGATGGGTGGTCAACAGGAAAACTATAATTGCCAACAGCACTAGCGAGACCCCCTTCCAGAACCGTATCGGGTTGCGTTCCAGCAACGGCACGCCATCTTTACGCAGGTACAACGGGTTGGGATGACGCAGGTCGTAGATAAACTCGGATATTTCGTCGTATCGCTTGAACGGATCGGGATGAACCGCCTTGCGGATCGCGCCATCGATCCACGCCGGTATCGTGCGTCGGTCATCCAGCACCGATCCATAGACCAGTTTACGTTGAGCAGCACGGGTTGCTGTCCTGGCGACGTTTGCGCCATACGGCAGACGCCCGGACAGCATCTGATAGGCGATGACACCAAGTGAGAACATGTCCGAACGTGTTGTTCCCGGTTCACCCAGGAAATATTCCGGCGCGGAGTACTGCGCGGTACCCAGGATATGCTGTTGCGTTGTTGCCGTGGCGATCTCGGCCACCCCGGCGACCCGCACCGAACCGAAATCGATAATCTTCACCGTACCGCTCTTGTCGATCATGATGTTGCCAGGACGCAGATCCTGGTGCAGCATTTCCTGGCGATGCAGCGCCTGCACGCCCATGGCAATCTGCTCGACGATATCGCGTACGGTTTCGATATCCGGGTTCGGATGATCCCGCATCCACTGTGTCAGCGTCTGTCCATCGATATATTCAGTCACGATGTAAAGGTAGTGTCGCTTGCGCGTTTGCTCACAGGGTTTCAGCACATGCGCGTTGTCGATGCGTCGGGCGACCCACTCCTCCATCAAGAAACGCTCCAGGTAGGCAGCATCATTGCGTAGGTCGACCGAGGGCACCTTGAGGATGACCTGATCCCGGGTCTCGGTATCCACCGCCAGGTACACATGACTGCGGCTGCTGCCATGCACCTCGCGCGCGATCTCATAGCCGTCAAACGTCATTCGCGGCCTGAGCTCCGGAGGGAATGGCAGGGTCGATACCTGCTGGTGCAATTCGTTGATCTCCGGATTGGGCAACGCTTCAATGCGTACCACCTGGACAGTCAGGTTGTCCTCGCTGCCTTTTTCCAGTGCCTCCTCGGCAATCAATCTCGCTGCCAGATCAAGATTGTCAAAATGCTTGTCGATCGCATCAATCACGGAGGCGTCCGGAACGAACTCGTAAACCCCGTCTGTCGCCAGGACAAAGGTGTCACCGACCTCAACGGTATGTGCGTAGTAATCAAGCTCCAGCCGGTCACGCATACCGAGGGCGCGGCTGAGGTAACTCTGCTCACGCGACACCCACATGCGGTGATCTTCGGTTAATTGCTCGAGATGGTTGTCCATCAAACGATAAACGCGGGCGTCGCCCGCGTTGAAGATGTGTGCGGTGTTGGATTTGAATACCAACGCGCTAAAAGTACAGACGTATCCCCGGTTGATGTCATAGCGATAGGGGCCATTGCGCGTCTGCGCGTATAACCATGAATTGGTTGCCAGTGCCACACGCTGGACCGAGGTCTTTACTGACCAGGACTCGGGAGTACAGTAGTAATCCTCGAAAAATCCCTTCACCGCGGTCTGGCTGGCAAACTGGCTGACACTGCTGCTGCTGATGCCGTCGGCAAGCGCCACGGCTACGCCCTTGGAACCCAGTAATGGCTCGTCAGGGATCATCACGCCATGGAAATCCTGATTCAGCGGCTTGCGCCCCTTGTCAGAATATTGGCCGATCGCAATTTTTAGTGGCATCGACATAGACACAAATGTCCCGGCCCCGATGCTCCGGGGCCGGGAAGCTGGATTGCTAAAACTAGACAGCCTTTTGCATTGTTGCTTTTTTCAGGACACGTTCGGGGCTTGTACGAACATGTGTGTAGTAGAGCGGAAGACCAACCAGGAACAATCCACCCACCAGGTTGCCCAGTACTGTCGGCAGTTCGTTCCAGACGATGTACTCACTGAAAGTAAATCCGCCGCCCATGATCATCGAGAAGGGGAACAGGAACATATTGACAATGGAGTGCTCGAAGCCCATGAAGAAGAACAACATGACCGGCATCCACATAGCCATCATTTTGCCGCTGGCGGAGGTGGAGATCATGGCACCAACTACACCCATCGAGACCATCCAGTTGCAAAGCATGCCGCGGATAAAAATGGTGATCCAGCCGTCGACGCCGTCCAGGGCGGTGACCAGGTCGACGAGCTTCTCGCCCGTGTCGCGCCCGAAGTCGCTGGTGTTCTGGGACACGAGCTGGATCTCGCCGACGCCGGCGGCGACCAGGCCGCGCACCTCCGTCACGATCTCGGCCACCGGCCGGCTGCGCTG
>Ga0209742_10000631_pt1 | contig 18088 bp, 19 predicted proteins | sample DeeMarSeWOR38_10_FD_187462 | JGI IMG/M metagenome (GOLD analysis project Ga0209742, IMG submission 187462) | Marine sediment microbial communities from White Oak River estuary, North Carolina - WOR-3-8_10 (SPAdes) (version 2) | ecosystem: Environmental > Aquatic > Marine > Intertidal zone >... | reverse complement strand
GTTCCAGTAAAGTTATATACTATTTCTAATTTTCAATAAATGCTTAACCTTCCTATTTCATTTGTTTTCTGAATCTAGGGTATTATTCCGTAAATTTTACGAGGTATTGCAGATGATACAGACACAAAATTTCAGCGTCAATCAGCCGACACGAATTTTATTTGGTTTGGATGCAGTCAAACAGCTAAGTGACTTGATAAGAGACCTTGGCGGCCGTCGAGTATTTCTGGTTGCAGATCCCGGCCTAAAAAATGCCGGAATAATCACCCGGATTTCAGCAATACTCGATACGGCAAAAATACCCTATAGTTTATATGACAAGGTAACACCCGAGCCCGGTCTCAAACTTGCAGACCAGGGGTTGCGATTGGCCCAAAAAAATAAGGCTGATTGTGTTGTAGGCGTTGGTGGCGGCTCTGCTCTTGACATCGCCAAAGCGATCAGCATCCTGTTAACGAATGGCGGTAAAGCGGAAGATTATCTCGGCCTGGGCAAGATTAAACTCCAGGGTGTTCCTAAAATTATGATCCCAACAACTGCAGGTACCGGAGCCGAGGTTACTTTTACAGCGGTATTCATCAACGAAAAAACCAATTCCAAAGGTGGGATGAATGGGGATCCTCTCTATCCTGATGCGGCAATACTTGATCCGCTGTTAACCCTCAGTCTTCCACCTCATGTCACAGCAGCTACCGGTATTGATGCCTTTACCCATGCTCTGGAGGCCTTTGTCTCTACCCAGGCCCATACGTTATCAGATATGTACGCACTTGAGGCCATAGAACTGATCAACAATAATTTAAGGCTTGCTTATGCAAATGGTACCAACCTTGAAGCCAGATCAGCGATGTTACTTGGAAGTCTGCTTGGGGGCAAAGCACTTGCAACCGCGGGGGTTGGCTTGGTCCATGCGATGGCATATCCCTTAGGAGGTATGTTCAATACTGCTCATGGGCTGGCTAATGCAGTACTTTTGCCTTATGTGGTTGAATATAACATTATCGGCTGTCCGGAGAAATTTGCCATGGTTGCCCAGATAATGGGATATGAAACTGACGGACTGCCGCTGCACGAGGCAGCGCACCTGGCTGTTGAGGCTATTCACCAGCTTAATGCTGATATAGGCATTCCCAACAGTCTGGCTGCTCTTGATATACCGGCAGACAAAATTCCTGAAATGGCAAAAATAGCTCTGACGGTCACCAGGCCGGTTGAAAACAATCCGAGAAAGCCGACCGAAGAAGATGTGATATCAGTTTACGAGGCAGCTTTCTGAGGCTTACTGTATGAGTTTCACAACTTTGTCCCAGATCATCTCGGCACATTCATCCTTTGAAAGAAGTGGGAGTCTCTCCAGCTGAGACTCCCGGTCAATGAGGCTGACCTGATTTGTATCAGCTCCAAATCCGGTATCTTTACCAATAATGTCATTTATGACGATCAGGTCCAGGTTCTTTTCCTTGAGCTTTCGCTGGCCTTCCTCGATATGCTCCCTGCTTTCAGCAGCAAAACCTACAAGTAAGGGACGTCTGGCCTTTTTCTTCTTTTTGCCAAGTTTTTTTAGAATGTCCTGATTCGGCACCAGTTCCAGCTCAATTGACTTTGCACCTTTTTTCACTTTCTGCCTCATTGTTTTTATAGGACGATAGTCGGAAACAGCTGCTGCCATGACCACTATATCTGCACTTTCATAACGATCCATTATTGCATCGTGCATGTCTTCTCCACTCATGACATTGACTATCTCCACTCCAGCCGGGGGTTCAATAGAACTGGGGCCGCTGACTAAAATTACTCTGGCGCCACGCCGCCTGGCAACCCTTGCCAGGGCGTATCCCATTTTCCCTGACGAACGATTACTGAGATGCCTGGCAGGATCAAAAGATTCCCAGGTCGGTCCGGCAGAGATTAATATGGTCTTATCCTGCAGATCCTGAAATGCAAAAACAGAAAATATCTCTTCCCGTGCTGTCTTCCAGTCAACGAGCCTGCCAATGCCTTCATCACCACAGGCAAGTTTTCCCTGATCCGGTTCAATTACTCCATAGCCGTATTCCTGCAACTTGACTAAATTAGCCCGGGTAGCTGCATGACAATACATATTGCTGTTCATGGCAGGGAAAACAAGCACCTTTGCTTTAGCAGCCAAGACAAGGGTTGAAAGCAGGTCATCAGCAAACCCGTGCGCCAGTTTTGCGATAGTTTGTGCAGTGGCAGGTGCGATGATAAGCAGATCACATTCCCTGGCAAGATTTATATGTGTCATCTCTTCACCGGCATCCTTTTCAAACATTCCTGTATACACTCTACTGCCTGAAAGGGATGCAAAGGTTAGACCGGAGACAAAACGTGCCGCGGCTTCCGTCATGACAACGGTTACTTCAGCCTCTGCCCTGGTAAGTTCCCTCACCCACTCTGCCGCCTTATACGCTGCGATGCTGCCGCATATGCCCAAAAGTATCTTTTTTCCTGTCAGCAATGTTTTCATGATGGTTCTGTCATTTGAGATTTTACTGTTACTATTACATACTGTATTTGCCGGCATCACAAAAAAACACGATGCGACAGGTATTGCCTCTATAATAAATTGATATTATCTGGCCCCGAAGATACATGCGAGACTTTTTGGTTTTGCGTCATATATGCTTCAAAAGCAGCTCAGATATCTTTTTTCGCTCTGATTTCTGGTTATGGTGCATGGGATATCCCAGGGCAACTACTGCCATGAGATCAAAATCATCCGAAAGTCCAAGAATGTTGTTTACTGCAATTTTATTTTTCAGGATCTGCCCCAGCCAGACCGCTCCCAAATCCAGGGCTTCAGCCGCAAGGAGCATATTTTGGATACATGCACCGGCTGACTGATGGTCCTTTACCGCATCATACATGTCATTTTTTGATAAATATACTGCTATAAGTGCGTTGGCTCCCCTGACTATGTGGCCGTAATGTGTTTGATGGGCCAATTTTTCCTTCATCCCAGAATCCTGAATAATAACAAAACGCCATGGTTGGTTATTTAATCCTGACGGAGCCCAGATTCCGGCTTTCACAATTTCATGCAACTTTTCAATGGATATTTTCGCCTCGGTAAACTCACGTATACTTCTGCGTTTATAAATAGCTTTAATAATCGGTGAATTCATTTTTCCCTCTGTAAAAGGAGTTGTTCTGCCTTATTCGACTTTTTGCATCTGTATAAGAAAAAAAGATGCCTGTCAATCACATCTCGTAAAGGAACAATCCGATTTGTCATATTTTCCGAAGATTTACAATTGTTCTTTTTTACAGAATGCAGATAACATGCGGATTGCCTCATTTCTCAGAATCTGTTAGAAAGTCGGCTCGGAGCGTAACCACATGGGAAAGAAAAAAAAGAAACCCCCTCTTCCTCAGTTGCCAGAAGGGATAAGAGTCATAGACACCCATTGTCATCTTGACATGATCAGTGAGTATGATCTCACCACAACAGTAACACGGGCTGTTGCCTCGGGTGTGACTCCGATAATCACTGTAGGCATCGACCTTGAAAGTTCAAGAAAAGCAATTCAACTGGCAGGCAAGTACGATTCTGTTTATGCAACTGTCGGTATACACCCACATAACGTGCAGAAAGTAGAAGAAAGAACGTATATTGAACTTGAGAAGCTCTGCCGGGCTCCAAAAGTGGTGGCATACGGTGAGATAGGACTGGATTATGTCAAACAATACGCCCCGAAAGATATTCAGCTGGAACATTATGCCCGCCAGATTGACCTGGCCCGGAAGATAAGGCTACCCCTCGTGATTCATGACCGTGAAGCCCATGATGACATTCTGCATATTCTTCAGAAAAAAGAACCTTTTTCTGCAGGAGGTGTAATGCACTGTTTTTCAGGAGACTGGCATTTTGCAAAAAAAATTCTGGACCTAGGATTTCTCATATCCATCCCGGGAGTTGTGACATTTAACAAAGCTCTTGTCATGCAGGAGGTAGCCCAAAAAATCCCCCTTGACAGGTTGATACTTGAAACAGATGCCCCTTTTCTCACACCAGAACCGTGGCGTGGCAAAAAAAATTTCCCTGAATACGTACTGTATACTGCCCAGAAAATTGCTGACCTGCGTGGCCTTTCCCTTGAGGCCTTGGCCCGTATCACAACAGAAAATGCCATACAACTTTTTAATATTCCGGCTCATTAAGAGTAAAAGACATTATTTTGGCATAGCGCATGATAGTCGATAATTTGACAGAAATTAAAGATCGTATTGCAGCGGCAGCTTCTCGTGTTAACCGGTCACCGGCCGATATAAAGCTTGTAGCTGTCAGCAAACAGGTACCAGCTGAAAGAATTATTAAGGCTTTGGATCTTGGTCAATATGTATTCGGCGAAAACTACGTACAGGAAGCCCTTGAAAAAATACCATATATAAAAAATCGGTCAAAACGGAAACCAGTCTTCCATTTCATAGGAACACTGCAGACAAATAAGGCAAAAAAAGCTGTTGAGTTATTTGATGTCATTGAGACTGTCGATAGTATCAAATTAGGACTCACACTTGAAAAACATTGCGCAGTTTTAAACAAACCTCTTGACGCATTTGTGCAGGTTAACATCGGGGTTGAAAAACAAAAAACAGGTATTCAGCCTGCAGATTGTGAAAAAACTATACAAGGGTTGCAGCAATGTCAGTTCCTCAACATTGTTGGACTAATGACCATGCCTCCATATTTTGCTGATCCTGAAGATGCCCGGCCGTACTTTAAACAACTCCGTCAATTATCAGAAAATATGGTGGCAAAAAGGTTGCTTGGGCAGCAAAAAGCTGTAGAACTTTCCATGGGAATGTCGCACGATTTTGAAGTGGCTATCGAGGAAGGAGCTACAATTGTACGAATAGGCACTGCAATATTTGGTAAACGCTCCCTTTAATCTTTGCAATAAAATGATGAAAAAATTATACTCTTTTAAAACTTAATTATCTCAAAATGTTAACTATAATTCTGAAAATTTTTACAACCGGGTTTTATTCATGAAAATAACTATTGTTGGGACCGGATACGTAGGGCTTGTAACTGGTACCTGTTTTTCCGAGTTCGGACATGAGGTCATCTGTATCGATAAGGCCGAAGACAAGATCACCGAACTGCGGTCAGGGACAGTCCCGATCTATGAGCCAGGTTTGGAGAACCTTGTTCAAAAAAACTTTCAGGAAAAGCGCCTGCATTTTGACACTGATGCAAGCAATGCGGTCCCATGGGCTGATACAATATTTATTGCTGTAGGGACACCCTCAAGCAGACGTGGGGACGGTTATGCAGATCTTTCCTTTATTTACGATGCTGCCCGGGAGATTGCACCTCTTCTGACAGGCTATACACTGATAGTGAATAAAAGTACGTCCCCTGTCGGCACAGCCCGGCAGATTGCCCGGATTATCCGTGAAACGAACCCGGATGCTGATTTTGATATTGCATCCAATCCCGAATTCCTCCGTGAAGGTGCAGCAATCAGCGACTTTATGCGACCGGACCGGGTGGTGATCGGAGTAGAAACTGACCGTGCTGCTGATGTCTTACGAGACATATATAAACCTCTTTACCTGATCGAAACACCTATTGTACAGGCAGATATAGAAACTGCCGAACTGATTAAATATGCGGCGAACGGTTTTCTTGCGGTCAAGATCAGTTATATCAATGAGATGGCAACCTTATGCGAAAATATTGGTGCCGATGTCATTAAGCTGGCCAAGGCCATAGGTTTAGACAACAGAATTGGTTCCAAATTTCTCCATCCGGGTCCTGGGTACGGCGGTTCATGTTTTCCTAAAGACACTCTTGCGCTTATCAGGATGGCACAGGAACACGGCACAGGAGTTCGCATTGTCGAAGCTGCCACTGAGGTGAATTCTGCCCAAAAAGCTCGAATGATCAAGAAAATTCGCGATTCATTGGGTGGTAATGAGGCCGGAATGGTTATTGGCATTTTAGGTCTTACCTTCAAACCTGAAACAGATGACATGCGGGATGCTCCTGCCCTGACAATATTGCCGGCCCTGCTCGAAAAAGGAGCTAAAATACAAGTACATGATCCCCAAGGGATGAAAGAGGCGAGACAGTACCTACCGGCAGGAATTGAATATCAGGAAAATCCCTACCAGGTCTGTGAAGGGGCCGATGTCTTGGTCCTGATGACAGAATGGAATCAGTATCGGGCACTTGACATGAAAAAAATTAAATCTCTTATGCGAAGAACTGTATTCGTAGATCTGCGGAATGTCTATGAACCGGAAGAAATGAAAGCGCTTGGCTTTACGTATTTCGGGGTTGGCCGATCAGGTTAGTTTTCTCAAACAAAAAAGCTCTTTCCAAGCCAGCTGGAAAGAGCTTTAACGGATCGATATTTTTCTCAAAAAAATGTACTACTTGCCTGAAGCCCTTTTTGATGCCTTGAGGGGGTTTACTCTAACATTCTGTACTATTATCTCCGGTTTGGCGTGAGTGGCAAAATTACAGAAGCCGTTTCGCCATTTGGCCTCAGGATTTGCATAGGTCTTGCAAAACTTTTCATTCTCTTCGATAATGATTCTCTCACATCCGTCACATTTTTCAATTATAGGTTTAAAAAAACTTTGCATCATCTTTTGCTCCTTAAGAAATTATTGAATACCAGTCAGTATTTCAAGTTCAACTTTGTCTTTTAGCAGTAATAATTGTTAAAAATATATAATGGCGCAATGTTTGCATAAAAAAATGAGCCTTAAAGGGCTACATTATGTGCGATTAACAAAACATTTTAATTTATAAAAAAAAATTCATCTTGTCAATAAAGTAAGTTTTGTGATTTTTTGTCCCAGAGAAGAGAATTTGCACTATTGTTTTAATAAATTATTTCGTTTAATATTAAAAACTTGTTACACACGAACAAACAGATGTCTTTTATTTTTTATTGCTTGTTAGCTGAAAATACACCTGAAGTGAGGGAGTCTTATGCCACATTTTAACTGGAAGGGAAAAAATTCATATGGTGAAAAACGTAAAGGAGTAATTGAAGCCCCAAATATAGAGGCAGCTCGGGCCCATTTAAAAAAAATCAGGATAACCCCCTCCAAGCTGAAGGAAAAACCAAAAGATCTTCTTGAAAATATAGAGTTTTTCCAACCCAAGGTTACCGGCAAGGATGTGGTAATTTTTACCCGTCAGCTATCCACCATGATTGATGCAGGTCTTCCCTTGGTCCAGGGGCTTGAAATTCTTGGCAACCAGCAGGATAATCCAACCTTCAAAAAAATTCTTCTCCAGGTAAGAAGCGATGTTGAAACAGGAACCACATTTGCCGATGCCTTAAAAAAACACCCGAAGGTTTTTGATTCCCTTTTCTGCAATATGGTTGAAGCAGGAGAAATTGGTGGTATTCTTGATACTATCCTGGCCCGGCTTGCAATTTTCATGGAAAAGAACATGACCCTCAAAAAACGGGTCAAGGGGGCCATGACCTACCCCATTATCTGCCTCTGCATCTCAATCATCATCCTTGGTGTTATTCTCATCTTTGTTGTGCCTGTTTTTGATAAAATGTTTACCGATTTTGGTGCTGCTCTGCCCGTTCCCACCCAGATTGTTGTTTCGATGAGCAACTTTGTGAAAAATAATTTTCTGTATGGTCTCGTTTTTATAGCCATTGTGATATTTTTATTCAAAAAATTCTACGCCACTGAGAGGGGCGAGAAAAAGATAGATGCCATGGTCCTCCAGTTGCCAATTGTCGGAGACCTTGTGCGCAAGGTTGCTGTGGCGAAATTCTCCAGAACCCTTGGCACCATGCTGAAGAGTGGTGTGCCGATCCTTGAAAGCCTTGCTGTAGTTGCTAAAACATCCGGCAATAAAGTAATTGAGACCGCAGTGTTCCGCACGGCGGATGCTATTAGTGAAGGCCGCCCCATTGCCGAACCTCTTGAGGAAACCGGCGTCTTCCCTGGCATGGTTGTCCAGATGATCAATGTCGGCGAAGCAGTTGGTGCCCTTGATGCCATGTTGGAAAAAATTGCAGATTTCTATGATGAAGAGGTTGACCAGGCAGTTGATAATCTGACGGCTATGATCGAGCCGTTTATGATGGTTTTCCTCGGCGGTTTGATAGGCGGGCTGGTTGTCGCCATGTACCTGCCCATCTTTAAAATGGGCGAGGTTGTCGGGTAAGAAGAATATATTAAACGTAAACAGTGTAGAGGAAATATATGGGAGAGATAATAGGTATTTTTGGCAGAGAAATCTTAGATTCCCGCGGCAATCCAACCGTAGAAGTCGATGTCTATCTCGATTCCGGCGCCATGGGTAGAGCCCTGGTCCCCTCCGGAGCATCAACTGGTAAACGGGAAGCTCTTGAACTCCGAGACACCAGAAAAGAAAGATACCTGGGAAAAGGTGTGCAGCAGGCTGTTGCCAATGTCAATGAAGCAATTGGCCCCTCTCTCATAGGTCTTGAATCCACCCAACAGGTCAGTATTGATGAAACAATGCTCAAACTTGACAATACGAGCAACAAGAAAAAACTGGGAGCCAATGCCATACTGGGGGTTTCCATGGCAGTAGCCCGTGCCTCTGCCATTGAGCTTGATTTGCCGTTATACTCCTATCTCGGTGGCGTAAACGCAAAAATGCTTCCAGTGCCCATGATGAATGTCTTAAATGGCGGTGCCCATGCAGACAACAACGTTGACATTCAGGAATTTATGATACTGCCCATCGGTGCACCTTCTTTTGCGGAAGCATTACGCTCAGGTGTAGAAATTTTTCATAGCTTGAAAAGTGTGTTAAAAAAAGCCGGTCACCAGACAGCAGTCGGTGATGAGGGAGGATTTGCACCAAATCTAAGATCAAACGAAGAAGCTATGGAATCCTTACTCGAAGCAATTCAACTGGCAGGCTATAAACCTGGTAAGGATGTTTCTATTGCCCTGGATGTTGCCGCCAGTGAACTCTACCGTGCCAAAGAAAAATGTTATATACTGGCTGCGGAAAAGAAGAAGAAAAAAACAGCTGCTCAACTCATAAAATTTTATGCTGACTGGGTTAAAAAATACCCGCTCATTTCTATTGAGGATGGACTAGATGAAAGTGACTGGGATGGCTGGGCCGAGCTTTCAAAGCAATTAGGAGATAAAATACAGTTGGTAGGAGATGATATCTTCGTCACCAACACAAAAATCCTGTCCCAGGGCATTGCAAAAAAAATTGCCAATTCAATCCTTATAAAGCTGAACCAGATAGGTACGGTAACTGAGACTATTGATGCAGTGGATATGGCACACCGTGCCCGTTACACAGCTGTCATTTCACATCGTTCAGGTGAAACAGAGGATACAACCATAGCCGACCTCGCGGTCGCCCTCAATACCGGTCAGATTAAGACAGGTGCACCTTCGCGAACCGACAGGGTCGCCAAATATAACCAACTTTTACGTATTGAAGAGGAACTCGGCGCAACTGCTATATACGCGGGCACCAGAGGTGTTTTTTCGAAATAACCGATAAACCTCTTATGCCTGACAAAACATGCTTTTTGAACAAGTGCATATAACCTGTGTGCATCAGGATAAAACGGGATGCCTGCAGAAGTAACTGATTTTTCAGTTCTTTATTGACAAATAGCAGTAGTTCTGATTAGTTGTAATTTATTATCTTAAAAGGAGGACCTCGGCATATGACTCTTACAAAGGCTGACCTTGTCCAAAAGGTTTACAAAAGTCATGATAACCTGACGAAAGCTCAGGCCACTCAAGCTGTCGAAGCTTTACTGCGTACAATGAAAAATTGTCTCGCCAGCGGGGAAGAACTTCTTATCAGCGGTTTTGGCAAATTCAACGTCAAAGACAAGAATGCCAGACGGGGAAGAAATCCTCAGACAGGCGAAGAACTGATCCTTGATCCAAGACGGGTGATCACATTTAAGCCTTCAGGGATACTTCGTTCAAAAATTAATGATTAACATACCGAAGCTAAGCGAATAGTTTTTCAGTTTTATTGCTTTTCGCCATATATTTAATGGGGGGTTCCCTTCTGGGAATACCTCCTTTTTAATTTTTTCTCTGTGCAGCCATGCCCCCAATCCTAATAATCCGAAACATCTCGCTGTCACAGGTTGATTTTGATGATTTCTCCTACTCGATTTCCCCAAAGCATGAAATCGAGATTGACGAAACCCTCAGAAGATCAATTACACGGTATGGTATCCTGCATCCTCCCATTGTTAGAGAAAATAATTCAGGGCTTTATAGTATTGTGGCTGGCCGAAAAAGATTATATGCCTTGCGTTCTCTCCAGAAAAAAGAAACATGCTGTTGCCTGACCCTCTCTCGTCAGGCCCCGAGAATTGAGGTCTTTCGTATTCTGCTTGCAGAAGTTCAACTCGATCGGCAGCTTACAATTGTTGAAAAGGCTATCTTCCTGCAAAAAATTACTCCAATTGCAGATGAGAGACAGGTTGCCAAAGAATTTATGCCGCGATTAAATCTTGCACCAGACACATTTACTATGAAGCAAACCCTTAAACTGCTCGAACTCGAAGATCCAATTATTCTTGGCATGCAACACGGATATGTGAATGAAACAATTGCCCATGATTTTATATCATTGTCAGCCCGGGACAGAGCAACCCTTTTTGAAATAATTGAATTATTAAGGCCCAGTTTCAGCAACCAGAAGAAACTGATCAACATCTGCAGAGAATTGGCCGGTCGGGAAAATACAAGTATCGCAGCATTACTGGACAACCATGAGGTGTGTGCTATTCTTCATCATCAGGATGCCAACCCGCCGCAGAAAACCAAAAACCTGATGACCTGGCTTTCCCGCAAACATAAGCCACGAACTTTACTGGCCGAAGAAGAATTCAGCCGCTTTGTCAGTGCAATACGATTGCCAAAAAACGTTTCTGTTGCACACACTCCGTTCTTTGAGGATGATGCAGTAACTCTTGCCATCACCTTTCGTAACCGGGAATCCTTACAAAAAATCTGGGAAAAAATAAAACATGCGACACGCGACAACGACAATTAAGCACTGTTTGCAGCACTGCAGCAATCCGGACACGCAGAATCTGCTTCTGGTGGCAACAGAGGCAGCATTAAAAGCAGGGACACTTCTGCATGAACTTTTTGAGCAGCCGCATCAAATTCACCACAAATCCACTATCGATCTGGTTACCGACGCAGATCTGGCTTCAGAAGAACTGATTCTTAATATCCTGCAGCAAAACCTGCCAGGCATAAAAATCCTCTCTGAAGAATCCTTTGCCTCATATGATACTATCCCGGCAGAACCTGTCTGGATCATTGACCCCCTTGATGGTACCACAAACTTTGCCCATAATTTCCCATGGTTTGCTGTCTCCATCGCCCTTTATGCCGGAGGCAGAAGCCAGGTGGGGATTATTTACAACCCTATTCAAAAAGAGTTGTTCTGCGCTACGCATGCTGGGGGCGCATGGTTGAATGACAAACCCATAAAAGTATCTGAAATCTCCTCGCTGCAAAATGCGCTTGTAGCTACGGGCTTTCCTTATAATGTTCGGGAAAGATCTGATTTCATTCTGGCTATGCTCAAAACAGTCCTGACGCATTCGCAGGGGGTAAGAAGACCTGGTGCAGCCGCACTGGACCTGGCATATCTCGCTTGCGCCAGATTGGATGCATTCTGGGAGGTTGACCTTAAGCCCTGGGATACCGCTGCTGGATATTTACTGGTTGAAGAGGCTGGCGGCACGCTTTCAAATTTTAACGGCCTGCCGTTTTCGCCCTTCATTCCGGAACTCCTTGCATCAAACTCCCTACTTCATAGAGACCTTACTGTTTTACTCCACAGGTTCAGCACTGTTGCACCGTAAACTTATTTCTCCGGTATTAATCCATTAATCTTAGGAAAATATAAATCTTTATTGTATATATATTCATTGTATATATATTCTCTGTTACTCTCGATTGATTATTCCTCAAAACAAACTTGTCGACAAATGGCACCGACCTTCAAAAAAAATATCCTCATCCTGACCATTATTCTGACTACCTTTTTCATCTTAACCAGGCAAGGTGCATGTACCGACAATTTTTCCAGCTGGCTGGAAGATCTGCGGCAGGAGGCCAGGGCAAAAGGTATCAGCGAAGCAACTCTGCATGAGGCTCTTGATAATCTCCAGCCTATTCCGCGGGTCATTGAACTGGACAGGAGGCAGCCGGAATTCACCCAGACTTTCTGGCGTTACCTTGACGCACGTGTGACGGAAGATCGGATTGAACGGGGACGCATGTTCCTGGAGATCCACGCGGAACTCCTTGACAGTATTGAAAGGGACTATGGCGTCCAACCCCGCTTTCTTGTGGCCTTCTGGGGACTGGAAACAAATTTCGGTGACTACCTGGGAAGTTTTCCGGTTATTGGCTCACTGGCAACTTTGGCGCATGACCCGAGAAGAAGCGATTTTTTCCGGGCCGAACTCTTGGCAGCACTGACAATCATTGATGATGGACATATTTCCGCAAACGAAATGATTGGTTCCTGGGCAGGTGCCATGGGACAACCCCAGTTCATGCCTTCCACCTTCGTTCGTTTCGCTGTTGATGCAGACGGCGACGGCAGACGTGACATCTGGCACAGCCTCCCGGATGTGTTTGCGTCTGCGGCAAACTTCCTGTCAAAATCCGGCTGGCAGAGAGACACAACCTGGGGGCGTGAAATTAAGCTTCCCCCAGATTTCCCTCTTGAACTGACAGGACTTGAGGTGGAAAAAAGTCTGGCAGCCTGGCAGGTCCTCGGAATAAGAAAAATTAACGGAGATGATCTGCCCAGGTTGAACATCAAAGGTTCTATTATTCTGCCTGCAGGACATGCAGGTCCGGCTTTCCTGGTTTATAATAATTACCATATAACCCTGCAGTGGAATCGATCCGATCTCTATGCCATTGCAGTTGGACACCTTGCCGATCGAATGGTAGGCAAGCCCCCCCTGGCAACAGTCCGGCCAGCCTCGGAAGAGCGGCTCAGCCGCAACCAGGTTGAAAAAATCCAGGAACTTCTTACCGCTCAAGGATTTGACCCCGGCCCAATCGATGGCGTTATCGGTTCGCAGACCCGCCAGGCCATAAAAGAATTTCAGCGCACCGCGAAACTCCCTGCTGATGGGCACCCCACTCCTGAACTCCTTGAAATGCTCGGAAAAAAATGAGTAAACATCCGGCTAAAGAAAAAACTTCTTCCATCAGGGAAGTCTTTCCTGCCGCCTGCGGGGTCTCTCTGCACCGACCGCTATTCCTCTCAGGGGTTTCCGCAGGGTTCCCCTCCCCTGCAGATGACTATCTTGACCGTAAACTGGACCTCAATGAACACCTGATCAAAAACCCGGCTGCTACCTTTTTTGTCAGAGTAGCAGGTGACTCGATGATTGGCGCCGGGATCAATGATAATGACATCCTCGTTGTTGACCGTTCGCTCGAACCCTGCAGCGGTGCTATTGTCATTGCAGTGATTAACGGAGAGTTGACGGTCAAGCGGCTGCTGAAAGGCAAGGATTCCTGCCGCCTGATTGCTGAAAATTCTGACTATCCTGACCTTGAAATTGACGAAGAAACACCGCTGGAAATATGGGGCGTCGCGACCTATGCCATTCACAGCCTCTGAAATGTTCGGACTCATCGACTGCAACAATTTCTATGCCTCCTGCGAAAGACTTTTCCGGCCGGACCTGATGAATAGGCCGGTGGTGGTCCTTTCCAACAACGACGGCTGTATCATTGCCCGGTCCAATGAAGCCAAAGCCCTTGGCATCGGCATGGGCACTCCTTATTTCAAGCAGGAACCCCTCATCCGTAAAAACAAGGTCGCAGTATTCTCCTCTAATTACCCGCTGTACGGCGATATCTCCCAACGGGTTATGGATGTCCTCATGTCTCTGGAGCCTGATGTGGAAGTCTATTCCATTGATGAGGCCTTCATCAGGCTTCCGGCAGGAAAACATTGTGATCTCAAAAACCATATGCGCTTTCTCAAGGCTACTGTGCAGAAACATACCGGCATCCCGGTTTCCATCGGACTCGGCCCCACCAAGACCCTGGCAAAAATCGCCAACAGATTTGCCAAGAAAGATCCTTCTGCTGCAGGCATATTCGTCATTACAGGCGAACAGCACCTGGATGATCTGCTGGCCACAGTAAATATTAGTGATATCTGGGGTATAGGACGCCGCCATGCTGCCCGCCTGAAAAAACGGTCCATCCATACCGCGCTGGAACTTAAAAACTGTGCCGACACCTGGATTCGAAAACAATTGACTGTTACCGGGCTGCGAACGGTTATGGAACTGCGGGGAATTCCCTGTATCTCCCTGGAAAAAGCAGCGGTGGCCAAGAAGTCAATCTGCACCTCCAGGTCTTTCGGCCGGACGGTGCGAACCCTGGCCGATCTGCAGGAAGCTGTTGCCACTTATACCACACAGGCAGCTTGCAAACTGCGTCACGAAGGTCTCCGCACTACTGTTGTTGATGTCTTCATCCGCACCAACAGCTTCCAGAAAGATGAACCGCAGTACTGTAACCGGCGAACTTTTACACTGTCAGCACCTTCTTCTCACACTGCCACACTGATCAAGGTTGCCCTGAGATCGCTCAAAGCCATATACCGGCCGGGTTATAGCTATCAGAAAGCCGGTGTTCTGTTAAACGGCCTCGTGCCTGAGAACTATGAACAGCTGCGTCTTTTTGATGCACCGACACCACACGCCACTTCTCTCATGGAAGCAGTGGATCAAATCAACAGGCGCTGGGGCCGTGACACCATTCAGGCTGCTGCGGCCGGACTTGCCAAGAAATGGCGTTTCCGGCAGATGAAAAAGTCTCCTGCCTACACTACATGCTGGGCAGAACTCCCTAGCGTAAAAGCCTCTTTCCCTGAGAGCTTTTCTGTGGCATAATAGAGCCCGCATGGTTACAACACACAAGATATGACACAAAACCAAACTATCTGGAGGAAGAGGTGGAAAAAGAAGAGTTTGTGGAGGCTCGTACAAGGCTTGATAAAACCCAGAAGGAGATGTCACAGCTTCTCGGTGTTTCTGTAAAAGCCATATACAGTTATGAGCAAGGCTGGCGCTCCATTCCGACACATGTAGAACGCCAGGTATTTTTTCTTTTATCAAGAAAAAGGGGAGCACATGACCTGGCCAAAGCCAAACCCTGTTGGATAATAAAAAAATGCCCCCCGAAGCGCCGCAAAGAATGCCCGGCCTATGAATATAATGCCGGTAAATTCTGTTGGCTGGTCAATGGCACAATCTGCGAATGCAAAGCCCGGAAAAACTGGAAGGAAAAAATGATAATCTGCCGTGAATGTGCTGTAATGAATAATCTTCTGTAACTGCTTTTTGGAAAACCAATGGACAATTCACATAGCGGGCCCCGAAAAGAAAAACCAGATCCTCAAAGAATGGCAGTGTTAAGATCTCTGCCGCTTGAAATCAAAGAGCAGATCACCGGCGAAGAAGCCCAGGCATTTCTCTACAGTGAGGAATTACCTGAAAGCCTGATGGAAAAACTCAAAGACTATCTTGAAGATATTGATCCGGCGTAACCCGATTTAAGCTTCTCGCAACTGATAAATAGAGGCTAGAACCGGCTGGAAATACACTTGCTGCTGATACTGTCCGACTTTCCACCTCCCCGCCTCGAGAATACTAGATGTGCTAAAGAATATCTTGAGCTTGTCGACACAGTTCAGGACTCCATTTCCTTCTTCCAGAAGGCAATGATACCATTATGCCCGAACGAAACCTGAACAAGCTCCCAACCAGTTGCTCCTTCAGCATTTAAAATATTCTCCAGAGTTTCCGTCTGATCATGGGGTATTTGGTCCAAAGTGCACTCGCCAGCTTCCGTGCAATAGTAAACTAGTTCGCCAAAGGTTTCGGCCGGATGTTTTGTGATTTTGTATTCAAATCTATTCATTGTTCCCTCTTGGCAAATTTATTTTATTACAACTTCTTATATGAAAAATAAAAAAAGGAAATTTTTCACAAAAAAATTAATATTACTATTAAAATAATAAGTATGCTCCAAGCAACTCTCAAGAGACAAACTTCACAAGATATGAAATTCCACTATTCGGTTATAATCCCTGCCTATAATGAAGAAACCTTTCTGCCTGAAACACTTGAGGGCTTAAAATTAGCTATGGCATCTGTCCCGCAGCAGGGGGAAATTATAGTAGTTGACAATGATTCAACTGATAAAACACCAGAAATTGCTAAAAAATACGGCGCCTCTGTTATTTTCGAACCCTTTCGCCAGATTGCCAGGGCCCGCAACTCTGGGGCCAAGGCAGCAAAAGGTGCATTCCTAGTATTTTTAGATGCCGATACGTTCCTGCCTCCCGCTTTGCTGAAACAGGCCTTGGCTCTCCTTGAGAGTGAAACCAGCTGTGGCGGGGGCACTCTGCTCAATTTTGATTCAGAACTGCCTTTTCTGGCTGATAAACTTGTAAAATTGTGGAACTGGCTTTCCAAGAACAACAAGCTTGCCGCAGGCAGCTTCATATTCTGCCTGGCGAGAGGTTTTTTTGAGACAGGTGGATTTGATGAAAAAACATTTGCCGGCGAAGAAGTTTTTTTATCTCGCCGGATAAAGAACTGGGGTAAAAAACACAATCTGCGCTTTACAATTTTGGAGGAGCATCCTGTTATAACATCCGGCAGAAAATTTCATTGGTATTCTTCACTGCAGATTGCTTTGCTGTTGCTTCTGTTCACAATTTTCCCTTTTGCCCTCCGCAGTCGTTCGCTATGCAGATTCTGGTATAGCAGGCCCGTAAAATCCTGATTATTCAATTCACCCTGCTATTGCAGTTTTAAAAAACCTGGCATAGAACTTGAATCCGGCAAACCAGATCATAGCCTGCCTCAAAATTTTATGATAATGTGTCTGCAACTTATTAAATGTATCTATCATTTACTGAATCACTTGGGGCAACAATCATATGCAATATGGCAGAATTAAAGATATCTTGGCAAAAGAACCACTGAACCAGAAAATTGAAGTGTGCGGCTGGCTAAAGACCAGACGTGATGTTAAAGATCTTTCCTTTCTGGAAATAAATGACGGCTCATGCCTTGCCAACCTTCAGGTTATTGCGTCGACCAATTTACAAAACTACAGGGACATTATCGTAACGCTTCATACAGGTTGCTCTTTGAGAGTTATAGGTGATTTAAGGGAATCTCCCGCCAAAGGCCAGAGGATTGAACTGCATGCAGAAAAAATCGAATTATTTGGCGGAGCTGATCCGGAGACTTATCCTCTCCAGAAAAAAAGGCATTCATATGAATTTCTGAGAACCATAGCCCATTTAAGGCCTCGCACCAACAGTTTGGGTGCTATTGCCAGAATCCGTTCATCACTGAGCTTTGCTGTCCATCAGTTCTTCCATAATCATGGCTTTATTCTTATCCATACCCCCATTATTACAACAATTGACTGTGAAGGCGCTGGAGAGATGTTCAGGGTTGTTGCTCCGGCAGATACCATGAAAAATTTACCAGGCACATCGAGAGAAAACGGATTTTTCGGTAAACCTGCAAACTTGACAGTCAGCGGTCAACTACAGGCTGAAGTATATGCCATGGCTCTTGGAAAAGTGTATACTTTCGGTCCGACATTCAGGGCGGAGAATTCTAACACCAGTCGCCACCTGGCAGAATTCTGGATGATTGAGCCTGAAATGGCCTTTTGTGAGCTTACTGAAAATATGGCCCTGGCAGAATCCTTCCTGAAATACCTCGTGCGCCATGTTCTCGAAAATGACCGGGATGATATTCATCTGTTTGCTGACTTCATCGACAAAAACCTCTACACAAAATTGACTAAAGTAATTAAAAACCCCTTTTCCCGGATAACCTACACTGAAGCAGTTGAAATTCTGCAAAAATCCAAAAAAAAATTCGAGTTTCCCGTTGAATGGGGTACAGATCTGCAGGCAGAACATGAACGCTATCTCTGTGAAGAAATATTTGACCAGCCTCTTTTTGTTACTGATTACCCCAAAGAGATCAAACCATTTTACATGCGG
>Ga0209742_10000630_pt1 | contig 18096 bp, 10 predicted proteins | sample DeeMarSeWOR38_10_FD_187462 | JGI IMG/M metagenome (GOLD analysis project Ga0209742, IMG submission 187462) | Marine sediment microbial communities from White Oak River estuary, North Carolina - WOR-3-8_10 (SPAdes) (version 2) | ecosystem: Environmental > Aquatic > Marine > Intertidal zone >... | reverse complement strand
CTCAAGCGCAATGGTGTCCTGGTCAACATTCTCCCAGTTCCGGAAGGTTATTTCATCGAGGTCCATCACGATGGAAGGATTCTCTTTGCCGAACGCAAACCAGAAACCTTCAGCGAAGATGTTCTTCGAGCTGAGGCCGCACTCCAGCAGGTCCTTGATCGGGGATTATTCGTAATTGATCAGAAAGATGAGTTTGAATTTCGAACATATGGCTCGTCTGTGTCTGAAGTCCGGGCATATTGGGAAGAGCAGAACGCTTACGAAGAAGAGCCCAAGGCAAAAGATGTTCTTGCACGGGAGGAATACCTGTACGCACAAGCTGAGGAGATGCTAGATGAGCTTGGGGAAGGAGCGGAAGTCGCAATTCATGAGAGGGTTCGTATTGCGCGGCTAAGTCCGGTGAACTGATGACGGAGCTGATATTTCTGTGAGCGCTGGCTAACAACTCTCTGAATCTGACAGCGGGAGGTGTCTAAAAAGCACTAATAGTCATCCCTTCGGCTACGTTCAGGGTGACAGACTTTTGGGATAAGCCCCTTGGGAGAATGGGGGGTAGCATTCGGTTGCTGTGCCATTCTGCATGCGAGAGATGGTAATAGTAATTGACCGCCGTCGCAGATTTGAGCAAGGCCGTTATGATCGCGGCGCAAGGGTGAAGAGAATTTTGTACCCCGAGCAAACGAAAAAGCTCCTCCCAGCCTGGATCACTTATACGACACGAAAAGGGAATACTCTCATCCCCCAAGCAGGTTTTGGATGTTCCACAAGGGCAATCCCGGGCGCGCCCCGGGGGGCAGCGCACCAGGCGGGGCATTATAGGCCGCGTTGCTGAACAGCCACTGTCCCAGGAGCTGCTCGCTGACCCCGAAGGGCTCCAGGATGGTCGCCGCGGCGCGCAGCAGCAGTTCGCTGTAGCGATCCGTGTCTATGTTGGCCGGATCAGGCGGATTCGGCAGGTTCCAGGCGTGCACGCCCGGTTCTCCACGCGTGTAGAGGAATCTGACCCGCTCACCGGGGCTGGTGGTCTTGCCGGCGGCCTGCAGTTGGGCGGCGGCGCGCGCCACTGGGGAGGGGGTACGGAATTCATCCAGTGCTCGGCTGAGCTTCTGGGCGACCAGCAGCTGCTCCAGGGGCAGGCGGCCATCCCGCAGGGCCGCTAGCTGGCCGCGCAGCAGGGTGAGTAACCTGGGCAGGTGCAGATCCACAGACTCATCACGGGAGACCTGGGCTAATATCTTCAGCATATCGGCCTGCATGCGGGCGATGAAAGGCGGCGTGTCTCGCCTGCGGGCCTCAATGCCGCGCACCTTGACCCTACCATCCTGGAAGACGCCAAAATAGCGGTTAGCAACTGGCACGCGCGCATCCATACGGGAGGCCAGGAAGGCCAGCCAGCGATAAACGCCCTCCAGCGCGATGGGCAGACCGGTGCGAGCGCTGATCGAGTCAAGCACCGGTTGAAAATCGATCACCTGAGAGGCGCCGGGTTTAGCGATCCACATTCCATCCACGTAGAGGTGCAGCACAGTGAACCCCAGGTCTTCGGCAGCTTCCTTGGCGCGCAGGAGCGCCTCGCGACCGAAGGCGGTCACTGCTTCGTGGGCCTCGATGCGTCCGAAACGAGCGTTCTTGTAGCCCAGGTAGCCAAAACAGGTCACCAGCAGCCACTTGTGGGCCGAAGAGCGCGCCTGGTAGATCCTGCGCTGCGGGTGCCAGGCCGGCAGGGTCGCCAGGCGGGTCTTGAGCGTCAGGCGTTTGTCCAGGAGGGGCGCCAAGGTTTGCGGGACGAGGCCTGGTGGCTGGGGATCGCCTGGGGTTCCCAGCTCGGTGGCGGCGTCGGCGATCAACTGGCTGGAACCAACCGTCTCCGGCGAGATGTTGAAGTGCACCATGATGCTGGGATACAGGGAGATGAAATCGATCTCAGCCACATCGTAGTGCAGGCCGATCGTGGGCTGGTAAACCAAACCACCCTGGTCGGCTCGCATCAGGTCCGAAAGGGACTTGGGGCGCTCGGCTTGCTGCTTGTGCCAGGGCACCAGGATGCCCAGGCGCAGGGCGGTGAGCATCTGCATGGCAGAGATACCGCTGCCCGGCGAGACGCGGGCTACGGTTTGCACTGGCAGAGAAGTGACGCGAGATAGCTCGTAGATGCCATGCATGCCGTAATCATGGAAGAGCATAGCGTTGTAGCGGTCGATGTGCCAGCGCCCGAAGAGGTGCACCTGTCGCCCCTGGTAGACGACCTGCCCGTAAGAGAAATAGGTGCGCTCCGGACGGTGCGCTGGAGCAAGACTGGGTTCGCGGTTGAAAGGCAAGGGCAGGTCAGCCTTGCGGGAGAGGTCCAGCAGGTGCGGCATCAGCCAGGTATCTCCCCAGGAAGTGAGCAGCAAATCGGGGTCGTGCCGGTTGAGGATTGAGCGCAGCCCGATCAACAGGGATCGCACCGGCTTAAGCGGCAGCCGGTAGGAGTAGCGCTCGAAATGCAGGGATAGGTGGGCGGGGGCAGCATGCGCCGGATCGCTGTCCGGTTCGATGCTCAAGGTGCGCAGCGGCGGGGGAGGTGGGTCCAGATCCCAAGGGGAATCGAGCGCCGCGATCTGCTCCACCTCCCCAGCATCATCGATGCTCACCTGGCAGCGAGCCAATGGAAAGACATGATGGATGGCCGCATAGCGCAGGGTGAGCTGTATATCCGCATCGTAATAGGTCAAGTCGGGGAATTTTTGGACCAGCTGCTGAAAGAGGCGCGGCTGGAGAGCGGATCGCTCGACCCGGATGGCGAGCACGGTGAGCGGCTGCGGTTGGAACAGGTCACGCCGCTGGGTCCTGGAAAGGGTCACTGAGATGGGTTGGTTTTGCAGAAAACGCCATAATGCGCGCAGGCGCGAGGCAGGACCTGCAGCGTAAAAAGTGATTGGGAAGCTCTGTAGCAGGCGATAGCGTATTCCGTCATCGCCCAGCAGCCACAAAATCACCCCACCCTGGGGATCTGCGAATAAGTCAAGCAGCCAGCCTGTGTGCTCCATGCTAAGGTTGGAACGATTATATAATAGAACAAACGTTCTGTACAGGGCATGGACGGTGGGGAAAACCTCCCAGGATTGACACCCCTCCACCCCTGGGTTATAGTTCTCCTCCGTGGGAAGATACACGAAGCTTATTCCGCTGGGCGCATTGTTAATTGGGGCATTGGCCTGCAGTCGACCTGTGTTGTCCTCGGACAGGGTGACTCCGGAATCGACAGTCACTCCAATTCCTGTTAATACGCCTACGCCAACCAGTACACCTCTGCCCACAGCCACACCTACGCCGCTGCCAGCGGCCAGGGTGGAATTGGGCGACCGGGCTATCTTCTATGGTGATTGGGAGAGTGCATTCGGGGAGTATCAAACGGCGTTGGAGGCCAGCGAGGAAGGAGATGTTCGCGATGCCGCACGTTTGGGGATCGCCCGGACTCATTTTTTAGCGGGGAATCTGACTGAGGCCCAAGATATCTTGGAAGGATTGATCTCCGAAGAGATAGGATCGCCCCTAACCGCTGAGGCCTATTTTTTCCTGGCACAGGTCCAGGAAGCGCAGGAAAACCATCAAGCCGCGGCAGAAGCATATGCAGGATATCTTGAACTACGACCAGGTGTGGTTGATGCATATATGCACGAACAAAAGGGGGATAGTTTCTATGCTAATGGGGATTTTGAGGAAGCTATTGCAGCTTACCAGGCAGCTTTAAGTTCGCCAGGTTTGAACGATAGTCTGGAAACAGAGCTGAAAATGGCGATGGCGTATGACCTATCCGGTGACCAGGCGACGGCAGTCGTCGCCTATCAGGATCTTTATGATCGCACACCGAACGACTTCACGCGCGCCCGGTTGGATTATTTGTTGGGACAGGCTTATATGGTCTTGGGTGAACCTGAACTTGCTCAGGCTGCATACCTGGACGCGGTGGAGAATTTGCCGCGCTCGTACTATTCGTACCTTGGGCTGGTTGAATTGGTTGATGCCGGGGTGGAGGTGGATGAACTCCAGAGAGGTTTGGTGGATTATTTCGCTGCGCAATATAGCGTAGCAATAGCAGCATTTGACCGGTATTTAATGGATGATCCCGCAGAGGCCGCGACTGCGTTGTATTATAAAGGGCTTTCGCAAAGTGCCCTTGGTGATCACTTGGGAGCGATGGAGACCTGGGATCAAGTCATCCAATCCTTCCCTGAGGCGGAATTATGGGATAAGGCCTGGGAGCAGATTGCAGATACACTCTGGTTCCAGCAAGGTGAGTATCGGGATGCCACTCAAGTCCTTTTAGATTTTATTGATGCGGCACCCACCCATGCCCAAGCAGCTGAACATCTTTTCGCGGCAGCCAGGATCGCGGAGCGCGGCGGCAATCTCGATCAGGCTGCTAATGTCTGGGAGCGCGTCGCTGATGAGTATCCAGGTTCCGAGGAATCTACTCGCGCGCTCTTCCTGGCTGGAATCACACGCTATCGTTTGGCAGATTATGTGGCTGCTCACGAACATTTCCAACGTTTACTGGCACTATCCTCTGATCTGGATGAGCGATCAGCAGCCTATTTTTGGATGGGTAAGTCAAAACAGGCAATAGGGGAAGAGGAGGCAGCAAAATCCGCCTGGGAGCAAGCCGCAATGGTAGATCCCACTGGATATTACAGTGAACGGGCGAAGGATATGTTGCTGGCACAAGACCCTTTCACTCCGCCTCTGGAGTATGATCTCTCGATTGATGTTGAGGCTGAAAGACGTGAAGCAGAGGATTGGATTATCACGATCTTTGGATTGCCTGAAGGGACAAATTTATCTGATCCAGGACCTTTGTTTGAGGATGATAGATTCCGAAGAGGAAATGAATTCTGGCGGTTAGGTTTATATGAGCAGGCGCGAATTGAGTTCGAGGAATTGCGGAGCGAGTTAGAGATGGATCCAGCCAACTCCTATCGTTTAGCAAATCACCTGCATGAACTAGGACTTTACCGGACTGCGATCTTCGCAGCTCGTCAGGTGTTGACCCAGGCAGGGATGGATGATGCGGAGACGATGAGTGCACCGATTTATTTCAATCACCTGCGTTTTGGCCCCTATTACCGGGAACTGATCATGCCTGCTAGCGAAGCATACAATTTTCACCCATTGTTGTTATTCAGCGTCGTAAGGCAGGAGAGTCTTTTCGAGGGTTTTGTGCGTTCTTCCGCTGGTGCAAGAGGGCTGATGCAGATCATTCCCAGTACGGGCCAGGAGATCGCAAACAACGCAGGATGGCCACCGGACTATGATGATGAAGACTTGTATCGACCTTTGGTGAGCGTTAATCTGGGCAGTGATTACCTCAATAAACAAAGGGGATTTATGTCGGGCGATTTGTACGGTGCCTTAGCAGCTTATAACGCAGGGCTTGGAAATGCGACTGTCTGGAAAGAGCTCGTGCCGCCGGATCCTGATCTGATGCTGGAAGTGATCCGGTTCAACGAAACTCAAGAATACATCAAGGGGATATACGAGATTTTCAGCATATACAAAAAAATCTATGATCGCTCACCTTGACTGATTTTTAAACAGGATTCAAAAAAGAAGATTTGATTAAGAAATGCTTGAGCTGAATAGATTTCAGGTATTAAGTTGGGAGGCTCTGGAGACGCGAAAAAGGTTGGGGTAATCTAAAATTGATTAGCAAAATGTGCAAATTGAAATACCAAATCAAAACTAAGGATTTAAGGGCGTTTCCTCTGGTGTGGTAATTAATTCCAACGAACGTTCGGCAAGCATGAACCATTGAGTGGCATTAGCAAAGCGGTCGCTGGGGTCATAAAAAGCACCCATCGTGACTCCATTTATCCGCTCGTCAATGCCATAGTTGTAGACTGGATAAAAAAGCGGCAAGGCTGGCAGTTCGCTAGCAAAGCGGACCTGGAAGTTGTTGTAAAGTCTAATGCGTTCAGCCAAATCCAATTCCACCCGCGCTTCTTCCAAATATTCACTTGCCTGACGATCATCCCACTTCGAATAATTCTGCCCACCGGTGATCTGCGCCTGGTCCCAAAATGGATAAGGATCTGGGTCTGGTGAATTGGCAAAATTAATATCTACCAGAGCAGCCTGATAATCGCGCGGATCCAAATGGTTTTCGATCAGATCTTCGTAGGAAATAGATTCCAGATTCGCACCTACCCCGAGCTGTTGCCAGTCATCGATAATGGCTTCAGCAATTTGCAGATATTTTTCATCATCCGGAATCAACAGGTCGAATGATAAACTTATGCCTTCATCATTTTCACGCACAGAACCGCCTGAAGCCGGGATCGAATAACCGGCTGTTCTGATCAATTGAATAGCGTTTTCTGGATCGTAATGAATTTTTTCGATACCATCATAGTACGCCCAGCTTCCAGGAAAAATCGGACCATGGGCGATTGTAGCTTGGCCATCGTTAAGCTCGTTGACCATTTTCTGACGATCAATGCCCATCAACAGCGCCCGTCTGATATTGACATCCTGGAAAAATGGTAGCTCAGGATCGTCCAAATTCATAAAGATTATTGATAGTAAGGGAACCTGTCCGGAATGCATATTAAGATCGGTTTCTTTTAGCGCCGTAGACAAAATATCATTGGTGATTTGGCTGATGCCTAATACTTCTCCCGCCTGGTATGCAGCAAGGGCTGACTCTGCATCAGGATAATACAGAAATGTGAATTGCTCGATAAAAGCCGGATCGGCGTAATAATCCTCAAAAGCGCTCAAGGATACGCCGGTGATGCGATCGTTTTCCGCGAGAAGACGATCGAAACGAAAAGGACCACTTCCAATCGGCTGCAAATTGAATTCCGCATCGATAATCTCTTGAGCGGAAAGATCACCGAGTAAGTGGAAGGGTAAAATGCCGAATGTTAGATAATCAAGAAATGGCGCGTATGCCTCTGGGAGACGAAATTGAAGTGTGAAATCATCCAAAGCTATGACCTCAACAGACTGCCACAAGGCCTGTACGTCACCGGGTATTGGAAGTTCTTCTGATTTGAGTAAATCAACTGTAAATGTCACATCCTGGCTGGTAAGTGGTTGTCCATCATGCCAGATTGCATTCTCGCGTAAGGATATATTGTAGTTTGTACCGTCTTGTGATAATCCCATCGACTCGACCAGATCATTTACTGGCAGACCTCGGTCGTCGAATCGGAGTAAACTGCTGAATATCAAGCGGTCGATGTCCCGGTCAGCTGAGTTCGTGGAATCCAACAATGGGTTCAAGCGGCTGAAGGAACCAATTAAGGCTTCTGAATAAACTCCTCCAGAGGATGGTTTCACTTCAGGAGTAATTGGCAGCAGGGTAGGCTGCTGGCTGACGAGTAATATCGCGATGGCCACTAAGGCCAAAACAACGATCGCGATCTGCCAAACCATTTTTCTCATAGGCAACAAAAAAGGGCGTTCCCCGGCAGGGCCGTGAATCGCCCAAAAATCGGCGAATTAACTATCTAGAACCACCATTCAAGCGCAGAATTATCCTGTCAGGACAACTGTTGCGATACACAATGCAAAGAATAAGATGCTAAGCACGACCGTAATTTGAAAAAGCGTTTTCTCAACTCCACGCCGAGCTGTAAAGATAGCGCCTGACTCACCACCTGTCAACCCACCTAATCCAGCGCCCTTGCTTTGTAAGATCACGCTGGCAATTAATGCAATTGATATTATAATCAACGCGATATCCAGATATCGTTCCACAAATGCCTCCGAGAAGGATTACTTGATAACTTGTCTAAGCAGGCGGATTATACCTTCCGTTAGTTTTTTCGTCAAATAGCATAATGCACGAACTGATTATTAATTTACATATGCACACGACTTACTCCGATGGCTCTGGCACTCATGCTGAGATCGTCAAGGCAGCTCTGAGTACAGAATTGGACGCGATTATAACTACAGATCACAATATTTTGGTGAATGGACCAGAGGGCTACTACCAGGATGGTGATCGGCGAGTATTGCTCATTATAGGTGAAGAGATACATGATACTACGGCGACCCCACAAAAGAACCATTTGTTAGTGATGGGAGCCAATCGCGAGATGGCTGACCAGGCTGATGACACTCAGCGATTGGTAGATAAGGTAATAGATTCTGGAGGATTAGCTTTTATCGCTCACCCGGTTGACCCCGAGGCACCAGTTTTTGGTGAACCTGATATCTCGTGGGAGAAATGGGAGGTGGAGGGGTATTCCGGAATAGAACTATGGAATGGCATGTCGGAGTTTAAATCGCTGCTAAAGGATAGGATCAGTGCGGTATTTTATGCTTTCAATCCAAAATGGGTTGCCCACGGGCCATTTCCGGAAACTTTACAGAAATGGGATGAGCTACTTTCCAATGGTAAAAGAGTGGTCGCAATCGGCGGATCAGATGCACACGCATTTCCTGTTTCCCAGGGCCCAATGCACAAGACACTTTTTCCTTATGAGTTTCATTTTCGAGCGATAAACACGCATGTTTTCGTTCCTCAGCCATTGTCTGGTGAGTTGGGTAATGACCGGGAAATGATCTTAGAGGCACTGGCCAATGGACACGCTTTCATCGGGTATGATCTCCCAGCTCCAACACGAGAATTTCGTTTCACAGCCCAAGGAAGGGACGAAACTGCTTTAATGGGTGATGAGCTCCCAGTCGGGCAGGGAATAACCTTGCAAATCCATCTTCCACAACGTTCACAGTGCAATCTTTTGAAGGATGGCGAGGTGATAAAAACCTGGAACAAACGTGAAGTATGTACGTACATCACCACTGAACCCGGGGTTTACCGCGTGGAAGTCTACCTCCGTTACATGGGACGCCGTAGGGGTTGGATATTCAGCAATCCGATTTATATCCGAGAATAATTCAACATACGATGATATTCTTCAAACCAGATCCGACGAGGAATTATGAGATTTGAACTACATGCTCCGTTTCAACCGACCGGAGATCAACCGGAAGCAATCCGTCAGCTGGTGGATGGTATTCAAGATGATTTTAAACACCAGGTGTTATTAGGTGCGACCGGAACTGGAAAAACTTATACGATCGCATCGGTCATAGAGCAAATTCAAAAGCCTACTTTGGTCATGGCGCACAACAAAACCCTGGCAGCGCAGCTTTATGCAGAGTTTAAAGATTTTTTCCCAGATAACGCGGTAGAGTATTTCGTTTCCTATTACGATTATTATCAGCCCGAAGCTTACGTTCCCCGGCACGATCTTTACATCGAAAAAGAGACGGATGTTAATGAAGAGATAGAACGGTTGCGATTAGCAGCTACGACATCCTTAATGTCTCGCAAAGATGTGATTATCGTGGCTTCAGTTTCATGTATTTACGGTCTTGGTAATCCAGAAGCATATGGCAGGGTGGTGATTAATTTAGAAAGCGGCACCGTCTACAGGCGAAATGCACTGCTGCGACAATTAGTGGAAAGCCACTATGAACGCAATGATATGGAATTACGTCCCGGAACGTTTCGCGTGCGGGGCGATACCCTGGAAATCATACCTGCATACCAGGATAAATTCGGCTACCGAATCACTTTCTTCGGTGATGAAGTCGAGCGCATCGTTGAGTTTGACCCTGTAACAGGTGAATTGCGGCGGGAATTGCCGACGGTTGCCATTTACCCGGCCAAGCATTTCATTACTGAAGAGGAAAAACTGCGTAAAGCTATTCAAGACATCGAGTCTGAGCTGGGGGAGAGGTTGGCATACTTTCAAAAACATGAGATGTTATTGGAAGCGCAAAGGTTGGAGCAACGAACCCTATATGATCTAGAAATGCTGCGAGAGGTTGGCTATTGTTCGGGGATTGAGAATTACTCCCGTCATATGGATCAACGCCCGGAAGGTTCTCACCCCTGGACTTTAATGGACTACCTGCCTGGCGATTACTTGCTGGTGATCGATGAATCACATATGACCGTGCCGCAAGTGCGGGGGATGTTCAATGGTGATCGTTCACGTAAGAATGTGTTGGTTGACTATGGTTTCAGGCTGCCTTCAGCGCTTGACAACCGCCCTCTCCAATTTGATGAATTCGAGGAGCACATGGGGTACACCATCTACACCTCCGCCACCCCAGGACCCTATGAACTCGAACGAGCTGACCAGGTTGTAGAACAGATCATCCGACCGACTGGTTTGGTCGATCCAGAAGTCGAGGTACGACCGATCGAAGGGCAGGTCGATGATTTGATCTCTGAGATCCACCAACGTGTAGAACGCGGGGAGCGGATCCTGGTGACAACATTAACCAAACGGATGGCGGAGAAGCTCTCGGATTACCTGATGGAAATGGGGGTTAAAGTTCATTATCTGCACTCCGAGATCGACACTCTTGAGAGGGTAGGGATATTGCGTGACTTGCGCTTAGGGGTATTCGATGTTGTGGTCGGCATCAACCTGCTGAGGGAAGGACTGGATTTGCCTGAAGTCTCTCTGGTTGCCATCCTGGATGCGGATAAAGAGGGATTCTTGCGCTCGGATACGGCTCTGATCCAGACCATTGGACGGGCGGCACGCCATGTGCGTGGTAAAGTGGTCATGTATGCTGATAGAGTTACTGATTCGATGAAACGCGCAATCGACGAGACGAACCGCCGGAGGGCGAAGCAAACTGCGTATAACGAGGAGCATGGTATCGAACCAGTGAGCATTGTCAAAGCGGTACGAGACCTGACAGACCAGGTTGCTGTCCAGGCAGTCGCTGAGCAAAAGGCGGAATATCGTGTTGAAGGCGCGGCTGCACTGCCAAAACCAGAAATCAAAAAGGTGATCGCCGAGATGGAAAAACAGATGAAAATCGCTGCACAAGAGTTGGAGTTTGAGAAAGCAGCTGTACTGCGCGATCAGATATTTGAGCTGCGATCGATTCTGGCTGAAGAATCTAATTTACCTCCCTGGGAGAAGGTGCGTCTGCTTGCGGGGGAAGACTAAAACCTTCTATTTTCTATTATTTCCCGATCAACAAAGTTTATGCGATTGGTGAATCGCTGAACTCATTTACGATAAAGAAATTGGGGGTTTCAGTGATTCAAAAACGCATATTCACACTGCTCCACAGTGAGCTTTTGAGCAGAGTTTACGAGCAGGTATTCATTCCTGGTTTGCACAATTTGCAACATAATCTCAACAAGGACGGGATCAAATTGGGAACCCGAATTCCTCTTAAGTTCTGCAACAATATCCTCGAAACTCAAAGCATTCCGGTATGGGCGATCAGATGCCATTGCCTCAACAGCATCTGCGATGGCGATGATGCGCGCTTCCAGCGGGATGTCTTTTCCTTTCAATCGATCCGGATATCCAGAACCATCGTACCATTCGTGGTGATGGCGAACGATAGGGGATAATTTTTTTAGAGAATGTGATTTATCCAAAATATTGGCACCGAGGGTCGTATGTTCTTGAACGGCGACATATTCTTTGGCTGACAATTGATTAGGCTTTAATAGAATTGCATCAGGTATGCCGATCTTTCCGATATCATGAATTAAACTGGCTTTGCGGACTCGTTCGATTCGCTTGGGAGCCAAACCGAGCTTTTTGGCAATTAATACTGAATAACGAGTTACATATTGTGAATGCCCCAAAGTGAATGGGTCGCGCAGATCGATCACTTCTGATAAGGCATCCAGCAGGTTTTCATTTAGTTTATTAATCTCCTGAGAGTTTCTTTCCAGGATTGTGTTCTTCCCCCTCAATTCATTAACTATTGCACTGGTTTGATCGAAGTACTTTTTTACGCTTATGCGAAGCATCAGTAAGGGGGCTAGAATAACAACCAAGCCCATGAGACCAGTAGTTCCATAGCCAAGAATTAGTGCATAGGCGATCAATCCCATCGAAATGTAATAAGGTAACATCCAGGAGAATTTTTCTTTCCAAACTTGCTTAGCAGAAATACCGGCATCGATTTTTATTGCCAGGGAGATCAAAGCTGTTGTGCTAAGAAAGACGATCACCGCTGCAAGGACAGAGACCAATAACTGGACGATGAATGAATGATCACTGAACTGCTTTCCAGTCAGCGTGATCAGGTTGACATACAGCAAACCTGCAATCATCTGGTTCAGGCTGTTGAAAACAAAACGGTTTAAAGGACTATGATGTTTCAACTTGGCAGTCAATGCAAAGGTCAAACTCAGGACTACTGCACCGATCGGTCCATACAGTAACGTTCCAGCTATGATTGGGGCGGCGGACGTCGAGATAGATGTGTTCCTCAGATAGATATCGATTGATAAGCCTTCAGTGATGATCACGAGCACCGAAAACAGAAACAAACCAAACCAGTCGACACTTGGTTTAGGCGTTATAAAGAAGAGTGTAAGAGGTAAGGCGATGAAAATTAGGGAACCAATAAAGAGGTTAAGGAGCCAGCCGGGTGTTGGATTCTCTGCTGGGTTTGGGGATGGCTCTGGATCTGCAGTTGCTTTCTTCGTTTTTCCTGTTGAGTCACGAATAGGATTGGGCAAAGATTTATAACCATCCAATTGAACCCGCTCATCTAACAAAGTTTGATTTTGAGATAAAGTCTTCTCATCAACTGTGCTAAAAAGGTGATTCGTTCCCTGATCTGAGTATATGCAGGTCCGATTGCGACCCTCCAATTTTGAATGATACAAGGCTGAATCTGCATTATGCACAATTTCATTGGCGGTCTCAGAGAACCTAGTTCTTCCTGCAATCCCAAAACTCACAGTGACATGAATCGGTTTGATGCCGGTTGGAATTGAGAACTCGGTCCTTTCAACGGCGATTCGAATATCTTCGATATGCTGATAAGCTTCCTGGGGTGTTGTCTCCGGCATCAGAATAATAAATTCCTCACCACCAAAACGGGCTACGATATCGTATTCACGGACAAAGTTTTGCAGGAGATTAGCGACTCCGATCAGCACTTCATCTCCGGCCAGGTGACCATATGTGTTGTTTATATGTCGAAGAAGGTCTAGATCGGCAAGGACGACGGTCAGTGGTCTGTCAAATCGATCAGCTCTTTCGATCTCTTTTTCCAAGACCTCGGCGAAGTATTTAGCGTTATTCAACCCCGTTTTTGCATCGATTTTGGTTTTCCGCTCTAATGCAGGAACTTTTAAGGTGGTGTAGATCAGGTAAAGCGGCAGCAAGATCAGCGGGATTGCAAAGGGGTTAATGAGCCAGATCAAGGCAGTGGCTGCGCCCATGCAGAGTAAGGTAAAATCGATCATCAGAGGGAGAATATCAAAAACACCCGATTTGGAAAAATTCTCACCACGTGCAAACCAAACCACCAAACCAATCATGAGGTGATTAAGCAAAGTGAAAACGGCCATACTGGTCAGCACGCCCAGAACGCCCTCAAATGTTAATAAGGTCATCCCAGGGTTGATCAGATTGTAGAGAAGTCCCGAGACAAATGTCACAATAATGTAGGAAGCGATATTGAAACCCTGGATGTACCAGGGATATTTTTGCCAAGCCCATTCGATCAGGTTAGATAAGATAATTACCACGATGCAAGCTTCAGGTCCAAGGATGGCAAAGGTACATCCGTAGATCAAGAAACTTATATTGTAGTGCGATCTATTCGTTGTACCTTCGACTTTAAAGAACAATGCCAGAGACGCCATCCCACTAAGAAAAAACATAGCCCACAGGTTCTGCCATGTATGATTATGCAGAATCCAAGCCAATATCCCGCAACCAACAAGAATTGTTGAGAATATATAGATTTTGGCCGGTAAGGAAAAATCTTTCATTTTACTTCCTTGGAGTATGATGAATGTTTGAGTTTTTCTTACCAAAAAGATTAGATTGATAAATGATCGACACCTGCATCCAAGCAAAACCTTGCAACACTGAGGCGAGATTTCCATTTGTGTTCATAGGCGATCCTTTGAATAAAGCTTGAATGCTCGATTTTCTAGTATCATGCGAACTCAATTTCAATAAAACTTTGTTTTATTCCTGTGAGAATAGAACAATACTTGTCCGAGAGACTCTAGTTCAAGTGATTCTTGGTGGCCTCTCGCCAAATCATTCCAGGCAGCACTTCTCTTGCATGCACCTTTCCAGGCGACGCTGCTCCAAGAAACCGAGTTCCAAGCCACACTATTCCAGGCAACGCTATTCCAGGCTACTGAATTCCAGGCGACAGAGTTCCAGGCAACGCTATCCCAAGCTACAGGATCGTCACCTGTCCACAAAAGCTGGCTTGCGATCTGACCGGTGTTGGCTGACTCGGTAGAGGATCCAGTGACAGCAGCATAAATATCCAAATATGGATACCTTCCACCGATTCCACCAGCCGAATTTATCAGGCGATATTTGATCTGATCAGGGGTTAAATCCGGTTCATCTTGCAATAACAACGCCACAGCACCGGTAACCATCGGTGCGGACATTGATGTGCCGCTCAGGCGGAAATATTCTCCGTTCATTACTACACGATCGGGGTGATCTGAGATCCAATCACCGGGTCCTAAAATACTGATGATATCCGTTCCTGGAGCGATGATCTCTGGTTTCGAGTGACCATCTAATGTTGTACTATGCGCCGAGAAGGAAGAAATTGTGTCATCCGAAAGGTCAGGTGAGCCTCGTTCATCACTTGCACCGACAGTAATGATGAAAGGATCATTGGCTGGCGCGGCTTTGGCAGTGTTGTATCCGTCACTTTGGCCTTTATTACCTACCGATGCCACTACCACCACTCCATTAAACCAGAGGATTTCGGCGGCTGCATCGAGCGGGCTAGCATGGTAAGAACTCTCAATTGTCGAGTTGATCGATAAGTTGACCGCGCGGATGTTGTACTTGTCTTTGTTATCCAAAACCCACTGCATGGCGTAAATGGCATCAGACTCATAAGCCATACCAGAATCATCGCTTATCCTCAGGCTGATGAGGTTTACCTGCGGGGCAATGCCAGCATAGAGTCCGTCCGATCTGTAGCCGCTACCACCAATGATTCCGGCCACATGGGTACCATGGCCACTGGCGTCATTCAATTGACCTGGATTTGAATTGAAGGACAGCTGTTCAATAACACGAGAATCTGGCTTAGCTTTATAAGGGTCGACTTGCAGATCCTTTTCTCGATCGACACCACTATCTATCACTGCTACAGTAATTCCCTGACCCTGTAAACCCATCTCCCATAGCGGACGGACTCTCAATGTGTCGAGAAAATAATTTTCGGGGAGGATAGTATCCGGTTCATCTTTTTTAGGCGACGTCTTTTTTGTGTTCTCAACAGGAGCATCTAATGTTATCCAGCGGATGGCAGGATCGAAAGCCATATTCAGGGCTGATTCGGCTGGAAGCTCAGCTACTAGTGCGTTGATAATATGCAGATCTTTAGTGAGATCGCCTCCATTTTCAGCAACCAACCGTTCTGCCTTACCAGAGTGGTCCGCTTTTTGAACGAACACCGAGATTATCCGATCTGGGTTCTCAACCGCGATTTTGCTGAGAAGGGGATGAACATTAGCAGGGCTGTCAACCACGGGGAAAGAAACCGGTCCCAGCGATCCAACGACCAGAACCAGCATGATCAATACGAGAAAAATTCCTTGTAATCTTTTCATCCGGAGGTCCTCATCGATATCTTGTTGGATTTGGATCTGATAATTTGACATCTAGTGAGCCTATCTAGTTCCTATAAATTTCCGGCAATTTCAAATCTGATGTATTGTCTTCTTCTTTCCATACCTAACTGTCCAAAAATTATGAGCCCCTCAAGCTCTTGGGCGCCTGAGGGGCAGAATAGTTTTTTGCCTAGGCAGCCCGTCCGTCCTGTGGCCAAATGGCCAGTTAGACCGTAGCTTTGTGTCCCTGCCTTTCGACAGGTATACCTTTTCTGTGCTACTTAATGAGCCTAGGCAGCCCGACTGTCATATAGTCTTGAGACTATTTAGACCGTGGCTTTGCGTCCCTGCCTTTCGACAGGTTTGCCTTTTCTGTGCTGTTTTTGTTTTCCTGACACCTCCTCAATGCTTTGTGAATAGTACTTTAGTAATGAATTTAGTACTTTCTTACTATTTGCCTGAGATAACGGGGGGTAATAACTTTTGTTACATTAGAATCTAACCAATTTATTACACAAGTGTGTATTCTTGCAAGTCTGTTAGGGTCATTCGAAGGTGACTTACCTTTCAAATGAAGCCAAAAGTATCGATAAAATTACCACATTCTAACCTAAAATTTGTTCAAATGATTTCAAGGATATAGAGGAGCTTGGTATAGTGTGGAATCTTAAACCCTCTTAGGAGAGTGTAACAAATGCATTGACCAAAGTGGTTTGATTAATTCCGGAATGTATTTCGATGTATTTAGGGTAAACTTGATCCACAAAAATGGTTGGAAATGAATAACAGATTATGATCAAGAACAATGTGACTCGCATGCTCGAGTCGCGGGGAATTCCTTACCAAACCTTTGAGTTACCAATTGAGAAGATCGGTGCAATTGAAGCCGCGCAAATATTGGGTATCGATCCCGAGTTAGTATTCAAGACGATTGTGGTTGAACGAAAAGGGGGAGCGAAGCCTATTCTGGCATTGGTTCCGGGTCCAAGGGAGGTGAATTTGAAAGCCCTCGCCCGTTCATTGAATGAGAAAAAAGTTTATTTGGCAACACAAAAGGGTGCCGAGCAGTTGACAGGATTAAAAGTTGGAGGCATTTCACCGCTCGCATTAATCAATCGTGGTTTTGACGTTGTCGTGGATCGAGCAGCTGAGGCGCATGAGCAGATTTATGTGTCCGGTGGACAGCGAGGGTTGAATGTTCGTCTTCCAACCAAGGATCTAATAGATCTAACACACGCTAGAACAGCCGCGATCAGTATTTGAGCAGAGCATTAGTTATCAAAGGGTGTTTCTTGTCTAAATCAGATATTGATCCTATAATTCAAGGTAGACTTGTCTTTAGGGAGACTAAAATGGACGAAGGATCAGAATCGGTTGGCCCGATCATTGTTTGCAGTGACGTGCATAAGTGGTTTGGCAACTTCGAGGCTTTGCGGGGAATATCGATGGAGGTCGAGAGGGGGGAGGTGGTTGTAATTTTTGGCCCCTCTGGATCGGGAAAATCAACTTTCATACGAACTCTCAATCGCTTAGAAGAACATCAACAAGGTCAAATTATCATCGATGGCATCGAACTTACGCGCGATGTGCATAATATCGAAGCTGTTCGCATGGAAACCGGGATGGTATTCCAACAATTCAACTTGTTCCCCCACCTTAACGTGCTCCAGAATATCACCCTGGCACCCATTCGGGTACGCAAATGGTCCAAGGATAAAGCTGAAGAAATTGGCAGACAATTATTGGAAAGAGTTGGCATCCCGGAACAGGCGGAAAAATACCCTAGCCAACTCTCGGGGGGGCAGCAGCAGCGAGTTGCCATTGGACGCGCCTTAGCCATGCAACCCAAGATCATGTTGTTCGACGAGCCGACCTCAGCTTTGGACCCGGAGATGATAAAAGAAGTGTTGGATGTGATGATCGAACTGGCGAAGACTGGCATGACCATGCTGGTTGTGACCCACGAGATGGGTTTTGCGAGAGGAGTGGCCGATCGGATGTATTTCTTCGATGAGGGATTGATCGTCGAAACGGGCTCACCTCACGACATATTTCACAACCCCCAAGAAGACCGGACCAAGCTCTTCCTTTCCCAGATTTTATCGCACTAATAACAGGATCCTGCACAACCAGATACAGTCACCCAGCGGGGTGACTGTATTTTAATGGGACAAGGATTAATCCAACCAAATCCCCTTGGAAGTTCAAAATAATCTTAGTAATTTATTGAACCGATAAGTCCTCCATTCACCAACACATCATACTCACCTGGAGAGCATTCCCCCAAGGGAATGCCTGCCTCAAATGGCTCCAAGACTTGAATGCATATTTCGTCTGGATCAGATAGCGAATACACCTCAACCCAGATGCGAGCCAATTCATCAGGCTCAGGGACCAGGACGCGTAATTGATGACAAAGAGTGGGCAGCGCGCCTGATAATCTCAGCAGGTGCTGATGTGGGGCGTTTTCTTGAACGATGAGCTGT
>Ga0209742_10000629_pt1 | contig 18098 bp, 10 predicted proteins | sample DeeMarSeWOR38_10_FD_187462 | JGI IMG/M metagenome (GOLD analysis project Ga0209742, IMG submission 187462) | Marine sediment microbial communities from White Oak River estuary, North Carolina - WOR-3-8_10 (SPAdes) (version 2) | ecosystem: Environmental > Aquatic > Marine > Intertidal zone >... | reverse complement strand
CTGTTTCACTCGCAGGAATGGCCGATCTGGCAGTTTCCCAAGGACTATATAACCAAGCTTACCGCTAAACTGGTTGAGCGCAATCCTGCATTGGCCCCGCTCAAAAAGCAGTAAAAAGATAATAAAATGAACAGGATAAAGACTCTTAAGAGGGTGTGTTGCAGTGTTGCTATAGTGCTGTTGTTTCTCGTGGCCGGCTGCCAACCGAAAGTCTACCTGATGCCGACACCGGCAGCGCTGCAAACGGGTGAACACGACCCTTTTGCCAGAAATCCGGAGCTGGAGGAAACCAACAGGGTGGTTGTTGCCTATGCCACCAACCGCATGGGAGTCGGCCCGGAAGATGACAGGAAATATATTACCCTGTTTGACGGGTATCTGCGCCTCGGCACAGCCCAGATAAGGATCGGCTCTGTTAATAAGACCTGGAAGGATATATATCGTCTTTCCACAAGCGGGGAGCGGGAAAGTGACATAGGGCTTGACCTGGAGGCCGCCAAAGAGGTGGCGGAGCTGGATTCTGCAGCTCCAATCGATGAACTTTCTCCAGAGGCCAGGCTGTTCTTTGAAGGGTTGAATGAGGCCCTTGACCGGAGCCTGGATAAGGACCTGATTCTTTACGTGCACGGCGCCAATAATAACTTCTACCGGGCCAGCGCCCAGGCTGCCCAGTTTCATCATTTCACCGGAAGAAATTCTGTGGTGCTATTCTATGCCTGGCCCTCGGCAGAGAGTTTTCTGCGTTATGCAGTGGACGTAAACAATGCCGGCAGGACGGTGCCGGTTTTCTCCCGCCTGCTTGAACTGTTGGGCCGCTACACCAAGGCCCGGCACATTGATATACTGGCATACAGTGCAGGAGCCCAGGTGGTGAGCCCGGCATTAGCTCTCCTGCGGGAAAATCACGCAAGCGAAAACATTGGGGAGTTAAAACAGCAGTTGCGGTTGGGTGAGGTCTATTTTGCCGCGCCTGATGTTGACTTCAAGGTCTTTCTCGAGAATCTGGCAACCTATATAGACCTGCCCCAAAATGTGACTCTTACGGTAAACCCGGATGACACCGTCCTGGCTCTTGCTGCAATGCATCATAATGTGTCACGTGCCGGCAGCCCGGATCCTGATGAATTAAGCGCCGAGGAAACCCGATGGGTCATAGATGCTTCCAGAAAAATGCCGCTCGACATACTCTGGATCACCGCTGAAACCATCCCGGACATGAGCAGTGGATCCCACAGCTTCTGGTATTCTCATCCCTGGGTCAGCACTGATGTTCTTATTCAATTCCTGTTCCAGGCACGTCCCGCTGAACGGGGTCTAGTTCCTTACGAAGAGGCAGACGGGGTCAGGCTCTGGTACTTTCCTGCAGATTACCCGGAGCAGTCCAGCCAGGCGATCAACCGGTTGAAGGAGGAGAGGAGATAAGGGACTGCTCGTATATTAATTTTTTTTGGGGATAGGAATTGGAAACTGGGAAATCATATATATTTTTAACATGGAAAACGCTGTGAACTGCAGCAAAGCATAAACGAAAAACGCAACTGGTGAACATACCGGGTTTAATTTACCAATAGTTAAAATCATTTAACATTAAACAATCATGAAACATTTCCTGTTCGCCACCAGCAGAAAAATAATCAGGTCAGTCATCTACCTTATGGTTGGCGGCTTGCTTACGCTCCTCACCGTTTTTATTCTCTATCTTGAAAAGCGGCCGGACCTCAATATCTGGCATGAGGCCGAACTTGATGCGGAATTTACCACTAAATCCCAGGTTACGGATTTCAGACAATATCTTGAATTGGAAGAAAAACTCTTCCAGCAACTGGAAGAAAGGGTATACGCCAGGGTTGCGCCGAAAGACCGGCATAATCTGAACCGTTTCAATCATGGCTCCATGTCCGATCCAACCCGATGGCCGCGGAACTGGAACCGGACCTTCGAACTTACCCGGGAATCCCCGAAAGCCGGGGTTTTGCTGCTGCACGGCATGTCTGACTCACCATACAGCCTGCGGTCTCTTGGACTAAGTCTGCATGAAGCAGGTGCAACGGTCATTGGCTTGAGAGTTCCCGGACATGGCACTACCCCCAGCGGGCTTGTGGAAATGCGCTGGCAGGATATGGCGGCCGCGGTGAAATTGGCCGTCAACTACCTGCATAAAGAAATTAACGGGCAACCACTCTACATCATAGGCTATTCAAACGGCAGTGCCCTGGCGGTTCATTACGCCCTGTCCACGTTAGATGATCCGCAAGAGCCTAAACCAGACGGACTGGTCTTGGTTTCGCCAGCCATCGGCGTTACTCCCCTTGCAGCCTTGGCTGTCTGGCAGGCCCGCCTCGGTCACCTGCTCGGGCTGGACAAACTGGCCTGGAATGCTATCGAGGTCGAATATGACCCCTACAAGTACAACTCCTTTGCTGTCAATGCCGGGGACCAGGTATACCGGTTGACCAGCGAGATACAAAAGCTCCTCAAACAAAACATGGACGCTGGAAGGCTGCAGCAATTACCTCCAATACTCGCCTTTCAGTCCGTTGTTGATACAACCGTGTCTGCGTCAGCCCTGGTTAGCGGACTTTTCGAAAAACTTCCTGCGTCCGGACATGAACTGGTATTCTTTGATATTAACCGCATTAACGAAGCTGCCAGATTTTTTAATAACGACCCCAAGCCCTACCTGGACAGGATGCTCTACGATAAAGAACTCTTATACACACTGACTCTTGTCGCCAATGAAAACGGAGCAAGCCGCAAGGTCGATTTCCTGCGTAAGGAAGCCGGTACAAATGTTGTCGATGCAGCACCACTCGACCTGGCCTGGCCCCAAGGTATACATTCACTGGCCCATGTTTCACTCCCCTTTCGGGAATCCGATCCTCTTTACGGTGCAAACAGCTCTGAAGAAAATCCCGGAATTCACCTGGGGGACGTTGCTCTGCAGGGAGAACGCGGGGTGCTCAGAGTTTCCGCTGACGCCATGCTGCGGTTGCGCTGGAATCCCTTCTATTCTTACCTTGAACAGAGTGTCCAAAATTTTGTCGGATTATAGGGGCATTAATGAAGATTTCAACCTCAGCGGCTGAGTATCTTTGCAAAACGCTTGGCCAGGCGCACAATTTGCAGCCATGCAGGAGTCACAATATCCTGGGAATGGGCCAGATTGTTACGCAGTGATTGGTGTTCCCCCTATCGGTTTTGCAAATATTTCTGATTTAAATCTACAGCACTTTGCTTTGACTCATCGCCCTATGAAATGCATACAAATATTTTTACACACAGCTTTAATTTTCCTAATAATTGGAAGCAGCTACTCTCTCGCCGCGGAGCCAATGGATAAAACTGAGGCTGTTGTTCTGCTGCACGGTCTTGGCCGTACCGCAAAATCAATGGCTTATATGGAAGAGAGACTGACGGCGGCCGGATATACTGTATACAATTATGATTATGAATCCAGAAAGAATGAAATCAAATACCTGGTTGATGATCTGCAAAAATTTTTAGAGGCCTGCTGCCTGCGGAAAGGAACTTCGTTGCATTTTGTCACCCATTCATTGGGGGGCATTCTGGTCAGGGCACTCATAGAAGAAAAAAGGCCTGAAAACCTGGGTCGGGTGGTCATGCTGAGCCCCCCGAATAAGGGTAGTGAGGTGGCCGATTATATTAAAGATTACTCTTTATTCAAGGATATCCTCGGTCCGGCATCCATACAGTTAGGCACGGGTCTCGACAGTCTGCCAAATCGACTGGGACCTGCTGATTTTGAGCTTGGCGTAATAACAGGGAATCGGACAATTGACCCTATTTCGTCCTTGATAATCCCTGGTGTGGATGACGGCAAGGTTGCCGTTGAGAAGACAAAGCTTGAGGGTATGACAGATTTCCTTGTCATGCCTGTCTCCCATGCCTATATCATGCAAAAGCCCGAAGTGGTTGATGAAGTGATTTATTTTCTGCAGCAGGGAAGATTCACTCGCAAAAAGGGAACCTCTCTGGAAGATCCGAAGTAATTGCTGAATTAACCTGAAATTCCAACACTTTACAGATTTATAAAAATAATTGGACCAAATATCTTTCGTCATCAGTATTTTTTGTTTCCTGTTCTTTTACCCTCGAAACCTTGAAACCTTTCAAGCTTAATGAAGCTTAAACTTAGAATGCCATTCCAAGGCTGAAATGAAAAGCCCAGTTATCTTCGTTCCAGATCTCCTCGGGATCGGGGTTGTAGGCAATATCAATCCGGATCGGGCCAACGGGCAGGAGATATTGAAAGCCTATACCTATACCGTACTTGAATTCGCTGAAAAAATCATTAAGCGTATCATCCAGCAGGTCTGAACCGCTGGTGTAAGGCATAAAAGCATTTTCCAGCAGTGACTTGTTGGGCGAGACATTTCCGGCATCAACATAGAGAGTTGTTGCAAAATTTTTGTAAAATCTCTTGCGCAGTTCAATGGAGAGTACATTGTACCCCAGGCCGCCGGTCGGTTCGTTGTTTTCATCTTTCGGGCCAAGCTCGGAATGTTTATAACTTCTGACCGTATTGTCCCCGCCGTTGAAGAAGCGCTCGCTGATGGGTATGAAACTCTGATTCCCGAGGGGAATTATCAGGCCGGTTGTGGCCCTCAGCCCGAGGATATATTCCCTGGGCAGTGCAATGAAATAACGGCAGCCCAGGGTAATACGGCCGAACTCGATTTCGCTGCCAAGCGCCGGCAATGATATGTCAAAACCAGAGGCCAACCGCAGACCTGCCGCAGGATAGAATATATCATCGCGGCTGTCCCAGATTGCCTGAATGCCGACAGTCCCTTTATTATAATCCTCCTCTCCCTTTTGCAGGACTGCATCGTCGGCTAGGTTTGATAGTTGCGTCATCTTGTACTGGTAGCCCGTGGAAAGCGTAAGATTCTTACTGAACTTCCTGGAAAAAAGGACTGACAGGGCTGCTTCATCAGAGGTATACGAGGGCTCATCCCTGCTTTCAAAATAAAGGGGGACATTCATTGATATATCTGTTTGCAGCAGCCAGGGATCAGTGTAACTCAAGGAGATGGTCTCCCCTTTCATCGAAATAAGACCGTCAATTCTGCCATTCTTCCCTGTGCCGAAAAGATTCTTCTCGAATGCACCGGCCCGCAGCCGCAGCTGTTCATAAGATCCCCAGCCTGGCTCAACAAAATATTCCCTGGTCGGCAGTTCCTCAACTTCCACCTCAAGGATCCGGCTGCCGTCCTCCCGGAGCCCTGAAAGCTCCATGGATATCTTTGCAAACAGCCCGGAATCGTACAACTTTCTGAAGCTCTCCATTTTTTTAGCCCTGGTGTAGATATCTCCAGGTTTCAACTGCAGCCGGCCCCTTATAAAAGACTCCTTCGTACTTTCATTCCCGGATATGAGAACATCTGCAATCCTTACCTGTTCTCCGCTCGTTATGACTGCAAGCAGGATGATTCTTCCGGGTTCATCCTGCTGTACAACCTCGATTGCAACATTAGCCTCGGCATAGCCGACAGCATCATAGGCATCTTCCAGGCTGGTACGCAGGAAAAGCTTCCGCCGCACATAGTAGGATTTTCCGGTCAGCTCATTTTTGATTTTATCCAGTTCCGGAGCCAGTGCAGGGATAAGGTCACCTTTCAACTGCACATCACTGATGATATATTGCGGCCCCTCTTCAACGGGAATGGTGATTGTCACCCCGGAGCGGTTAGCATTGAAGGCCAGATCCGGATGTTCCATAACCACATCAATAAATCCCTCTCCCCGGTAGTGGTCCCGTATCATGTTAATGGCATCCCTGACCTCGGATTCAACAAATATGGTTTGTTGTTTCCTGCCCCAGGTTTTTGCCGGCTCCCCGAAAAAGCCCAGAAGCTTGTCGGCCGGAATATTGCGGTTGCCCAGAAAAACTATATTTTCAACGATTACCCGTGGTCCTTCCTGAATGTCGAAGATGACCTCTATGTGATCCCCCTTTTTTTCATAGGTATAATCCACGAGGGCAAAAGCATGGCCGGCCTGTAGGTAAGCTGACCGCATCTGGAAGGCTGCATCATCTATATCCGCCTTCCTGTAGCCTCGCTGTTCAAACATCTGCAGTTCGCCGGCAGCTGCCTTGAGAATATCCTTTTCAGTGATGCTGCTGTTGCCTTTTATGTTTATGGTATAGGACTGAACCTGTGGGAGGCTCTCAAGCCCGGAAGCCGTAGCCGGGATGTCCCCCTTCTGTTCTCCCTGCTCCGCCGCATAGATACTGGCACCGGTACTAAGGCTCCAGGCTGCAACCAGGCAACACAGTAACAGGAAGCTGAACATTATTGAAGGTGTGCTTTTACTCAAAACGGAAAACCACTTTGAATCCATAATTATAGGCATCGTATCTGTCCTTTTCGCCTGACAGATAATATACCTTCTTTTTTTCGGTTGTCTGTTCTGAAAGACGGAAGGTCGATTCTATTGTCTGTTCACCGCTCTTGGTCACAGCCCTGCCATAATCGAGTTCGAAGCGGTCCAGGATGGTTTCATCACTGGTACCGGATTCATCCTCCAGCCACTTGTTGAGGAAATCCCGGCCCAGGTAGACCATGACATTTGTTGCGCCTCTGCCAAGTCCTGTTGAAGTCACACTCTCCTCTTTGGGCGGCTGTCCTGTCAGCAGGAGCAGCAGCAGGTCATCATTGGGCAGGGATGGACTGGAACTGAGGGTGATGACCGGATCGTCCAAGGGGCCTTGTGTGACAACATTGATGTCATAGCCCAGCACTTTTGAATTGGCCAGCAGATCAAGCTGCGGCCTGTCCGGTTCACCTGCAAGAAAACGGATGAGCCCTGACTGGATCTGCAGCCTGCCCGAAGGGAGCAGGACCCGTGAAGGACCAATGTACACCGTGCCGACCAGAAACGGCAGTTCACCTGTTCCCTTCAATGAAAGTTCCGGCCGCAAAATTCCACGTATTAAATTGTTCCGGATCCTGAACGGTTCGATCGTGGTAATTTTGATATCAAAGGTTGCATCCTTGAGAGGTGGGTCCGGAAAGGAAAAAAGAAAACTCACTCCTTCTGAGACCGGAACTGCTGAAGAACCGAACTTACCGAGAAAATCTATATTCCTGGTATAATATCCTCCTGTCATGCCTGTAGTACCCTTGATGAAAAGATGTTCCAACGGGCCGGAGACATCAAGCTGGACATCCCCACGCATTCGCATGTCATTATTGCGGAAAAGCAGAAGATTTTTACCATCAACATGCAGGTTGACTGCAATACTTTCCTTGTCTTTATTTACATTACCGCTGAGATTGACCGGAGAACCGCCCACCTCTGCCTGCATATTGCTTATGGTTAGGGAATGCTCATCAAAAACGCCATGCAGGTTGACCTCAGAAAGCATGGGGAAATTGAAGGTATGCCTTAATTCCCCATCCTTCAGGAAGAAAGAGCCTTGCAGGGAGGGATTGGTTATAGGCCCCGCCAGATGCAACTCACCCTGCATATCCCCCTCAAGCCTCCTGATCCAGGGAAGATTTTTTCGAAGAAAATTAAAGTTCTTCAGTTTCACAGTGGCATCGGCTGCCACCTCACCCTCTAATTCCACTTTGCGGTTCTGCAGGAGTTCTTTGACAGAGATACCGTGCCTCCAGGAACCGGTTGCCTGTGCTGAGTATGCGCTTGAATCGAGGCTGGCTTCCTGTAAAACTATTGATCCACCCAGTGCAGCTATATCGCACGAAAAATCCACAGCAGAATCCATATACTCTCTTAGTGTTTCCGGTGGTTCTATTCCCTCAGCCTTGACCAGAATATGACCTTCGGGAAGATTCCATTTACCGGTTACATCCAAGTCCAGAACCACGCTTCCCTTGCTAATACCCCAAGGTTCGAGGAAAACTCCAACATCTTCGAGGGCCGGAAAATCGATGTGCCCCTTTAAGAATATGTCACCGTCAAGAAATGGTTTCGATGCCATCGGATCATATGGCAGGTACCCGGTTAACGTGAGCTGATTCCTTTCATGCGATTTCCAGGTGAATTCTGAAATCTCAATGCCTTTGGACGAATAGCGCAGCCCAAAGCTGCCGGCCAAAGGAAAAGGCACATCGGTATCACCAACCTCACTTACTGTGCCTGAAAGCTCTAGCACTGTGCTGTCAGGCAGACCCTTTAAAACAGCCTCTATATCCGCGCCATGGAAAAAGTAGCGGGCATCGATAAAATTTGCCAGCCAGCCTGTACTGTGAATATCACGGGTGACAATTTCACCTTCCACATCTTTTCCGGGGATCTTCCTGATTCCGAGTGCAATTTCACCCTGGCCGTCGATCTGAAAGACTGCATCCACTGAAAATCTGTCCTGCTGCCATGCGCCTGTTACAGGAGACAGGAGTTCAAGCGTACCGGAGTCGTTTGCCTGTGTCAGTTCTGTGACGGTAAATTGCAGCGATTTTATTTTTCCCAGGGATTGCTGCAGGATTTTTATCTTCCCCTGCAGTGCGAGGGAGCCGAGCGGCTTTTCCTCGTAACTTAAATACTTTCCGGTAAGATTTAGGGTTGTTTCAGGTTCCCTCAACCTCCCTTTTATATTTATATCAGCGCCAATCTCTCCCCTTACGGGAATGTTGCCAAAAAGGTTGGCAAATCCCTGCAGATTGCTGATTTCCAGACGTGCGGCAAGCTCAACTGGTACAGACGCAAGCGCTTCGATAGTGGTTGGTATGGGGATGGTCGCCTGCCTGATTGCCAGGCTTGATTCATCTGTTACTGCCCTGCCTTCAGCAAGATAAAGAATGCCTTTTTGCAGGTTGCCATGGAGTGAGAGGGCATCTGGCCGGACAACTTCAGGCAGCATATCATCATCCACTTTGAAAAGCTGGAGCAGTATGCCAACATCATTAAGATCAATTTTGAATTGGGCCTGACTCTGACCGAGAATCGGGTAGATATCACCTGCCTGCAGCAGGGGCATGGGAACAGTTACTTCACTGACAAGGATATGATTGCCCGGGGTTTTGGCTTCTGCAGCGGAAACATTGAAAATCCTGTTGTCAAAACTGCCGACTACTGAAACTGATTCTATACCAACTCCATGCACCTGCCCTTCCTGCACACGAAGTGCAAAGTTTCCAGCCAGATCTTTATTATTTTCAAAGTTGTAGGCAATATCTCCCTCAGCCCTGATCTTGCCGGAAATATCCCAACCGGTGCCGCCCAAGCGTTTCTGCAATTCGCCGATATCAAAATTGTCAGTATTGGTATGCAGTTTGAGAAATTTCTTTTCAAGTAGCCCCGACACATTCAGAAGATTTTCCGAAAATGAGAGATCAGTCCCAAACGGTATATAATCCTTATCGATACGGGACAGGTCAATAAAGCCAGTGGCTGATATCTCCTCCTCTCCAATAACAAAGGAATCAAAGGTCAGCTTTTCATCGCCATAGAGCAGCAGAGCGCTGAAACCTGTATCAATTTTTATCGTTTCATCCTGGAAGAACTTGAAGCTCCCGACCTCGAGCTGTAACTCATGGCCTGCCGAAGCAGAACTCAGTTTGCCATTCAGGCTGCTTAGTTCAGCTCTCCACTCAGAACCACTGAGGCTGACCGAGCCATTCTGCAATTCAAGCAAAGGAAGCATTGCAGGTACAAAAAATGATGCTGTATCGCCCCCTGGCTGATCCTCCAATTGAGTTATACTGAAATCATAGGAAAATACAGGATTATCGGCACTGCAGATGAGCCCCTGTAGAAAAAGTTCATACCCTTTTTTCAGGTCCCAGAGATTATAGGTGCAGTCTATTGATCGTGCTTTGAAATAATAAGCCTGCGGCTGCCCCTCTCCAGGACGGATTGACACGTTCGCAAGTGTGGTCTGAGAAAAAGGCCGGCCGCTAATGGCACCGATCTCAAATGTTATATGCCCCCTGCCGGCATAAAATTGTACAATTTTCTTAACGGTAAAATAACTGACAGACTCCCAATTAATGAGTACGACAAAAAGAAGTATGATGAAGGACAACAGTACATATCCTGCCCATTTGAAAAATTTCTTCATATAGCGCATTATTATACCCACTTAGCGGGCAAAACAATAAGTAATTTTTATCAACTTACAGCTAAAACGGGGCTCAGACTTTCAGCTGAACCCCGTTTTCCATACGCTAAACTGTTAAAAAATTCTACGGCGGCTTCTGCATCCAGTCAGAATTCTTAAACCATTCCCAGGTGAGTTCCTCCATCGCCTTTCTTCAAGTCTTTACGCAAGTTGACAATAAAATTAAAAAATGGTTGACAATAAGTTGACAATAAGCAAAGATATTATATGGAAATGAAAGAGAAAATACTGGCGCTTATAAAAGAGGAGAAAGCCTTATCAGGTGTTCAATTATCTGAATCCCTGGGCATATCAAGGCAAGCCGTCAACAAACATTTAAAGCAATTGCTGCAAAACGGATATTTAATTAAAGAAGGCGTTACCCGTGGCGCTCTTTACAGGATCGCCACTTCTGAAAAGAAAATCCCGAAAAAATTCAAAAAATCCTTCTTTCTCGAGGGTCTTGAGGAAGATAAGGTATTTCAGCAAATCAATATGGCATTGAATCTAGCCAGGACAATCAGTCCCAAGGCGTTTGAGATAGCAAAATATGCCTTTACCGAAATGCTGAATAATGCAATCGATCACTCTCATTCAGAAAGATGCAATGTTGAAGTAAACGTTGATGAGTTCAATTTTCAGTTCATGATCAGGGATTATGGTATCGGCATATTTTTTTCTATCTATGACAAATTTGGACTTGCCGATGAAAATACTGCTGTAGGTGAACTTATCAAAGGCAAAACTACAACGATGCAGGAAAAACATACTGGCGAAGGCATATTTTTCACCTCGAAGGCTGCGGACAAAATGTTTTTCAGGTCAGGCAGGATAAAACTCCTATTTGATAATCAAAAAAAAGATATCTTTATAGAAGAGATGAAAACCATTCGAGGTACAGAGGTTTTTTTCAGCGTCAATAAACGCTCCAGGAAAAAACTGGAAGACATATTTTCTATTTTTGCACCTGAGGAATTTGATTATAAATTTGAAAAAACCAGGGCAATGGTAAAGCTTTTTAAGAAAGAATACATCTCAAGATCTGAAGCCAGGAGGATCTATCACGGCCTGGATAAATTCAAGGTAATCATCCTTGATTTCAAAGGGGTTAAGATAATAGGGCAGGGTTTTGCAGATGAATTATTCCGGATATTTATGCAAAACTATCCAGAAATTGCCCTTGAAATAGAAAATCTTAAACCTTCACTGCAAACAATAATTAACCATGTAGTTGACAATAAAATTAAAGAAAGGTTGACAATAAATTGACAATAAAGAACAGCCTGCCTTTTAATCAGTCATTACCTGAAAGGCCATAAGGCGACATTCCTTTGCTGCCAGGGCAGGTGACGGAGTACCCGGATTATTTTTAAATTCTAAATTCTAAATTTCTTTACCTCCGGCTCCCTCTGTCTTCTCCACCACCGCCCTTGCCAGATATGATACATCCCCTTAAAACCGTCTGTAATTGCGCCTCTCTTTCTAAGGCAGCTTCTGCATCCAGTCAGAATTCTTAAACCATTCCCAGGTTAGTTCCTCCAGGGCGCCGCTGTCTTCCAGGGTTGTCAGATAATTATCCACCCAGTTGACAAAGAGCGCATCATTATTCGGCAGGGCGATACCGAGAGGTTCATAGGTCAAAGGACTGACAACCGTGAGCAACTGAGCCTCGGGATACCTGAAAATTGCGACTACGCAGATGGTATAGTCAGCGAAGAGGGCATCAACCTCGTTATTGATAACCATGTCAATGGCCGCATCATAGCTGTTGGCCGAAACGAGCTTAACCTTGGGCAAATTGTCTTTCACGAACTGCTCGCTGGTTGAACCGCGCAGGGTTACAATTGATTTTCTTGGATCATGGATGTCTTCAGGTGTCTGCGCCTGCGCCATAGTTGGCAGCTTGGTAAGGATGGCCTTGCCTGACTTAAAATATGGGCCGACAAATGCCACTTTCATATTCCGCTGGGGCGTAATAGTCATGCCGGAGAGAATCATGTCGATTTTTCCTGCTTCAAGAGCCGGCAGCAATTCATGGAACTGCATGGCTTCCAGGCGCAGTTTGACTCCCATGGAATCCGCCATGGCTTTGGCAAGATCAATTTCCATGCCGATGATATCGCCCTCCTTTGTGGTCATGTTCAAAGGCGGCATGCTGGCAGCGGTTCCCACCACGAGCTCGCCGTTCATGGCAATCCGATCCAGCACGGGTGATGTAGCTGTAACGCCCTGCATCCCTGCGCAGGCCGTAAGCATAAGGATCGATACCATTACAAGTACACCGGCCAATAATTTTTTCATGCTCTGTTCCCTCCTTTTTTTGAAAGATTTAAAGTGACTAAAGTTTGAAGCACCCCGCAAGGGGGTATAAATGACTAAAGTAAACTAAAGTTAAGTGCTCTTTCCTATAGTGCAAAAAATTGCTAGCAGTTCACTGCATTCATTATTAATTGATTTGATATCTTCTAAAGCTAGAAAATTTGACTCAGTTATTATTTTAAGCCAATATTGAGTTTCACCGGCCTCGCTTGCACAAATTTTAATCTTATTCTTGAAATCGGCCTTACTTCCTGCAGGGTTGGCTTCTCAATAATTTGCGCCAATTGAAGTACCTGCTTTTATAATTTGATTTCTTATTACTCTGGCTTCCGGAGTGTTGGGGAGAGATGTCGACAAGCGAATTATTTCAAGCCCAAACTTGAGTGTACGTTTCTCCAGATTTTTTGAAAATTCTCTATTTGTCAAAACTTTATTCATTTATACCCCCTTGCGGGGTGCTTCAAACTTTAGCTCAATTTAGCCACTTTATCTAATCCACTATCAAACTCATCCATTTGAGCGCCTCTGAAGGTCCCCAGGAGCCGGCCTCGTAAGGATGCAGCTGCGCCTCCGGGTTGGCACAGGTTTCACAGGCATGGAGTATCGGCGTCAGGTACGACCAGGAAAGTGCAACCCCATCCTGGCGCCAGAACAGCATATGATCGCCCAGAATAACGTCGAGCAGCACCTTGGCATAAGCATCAAGGTGCGAGCCCTTGAATCCCTGGTAATATTTGAAATCCATGGTCACAGGCCGCAGGCATGATTTTGCTCCCGGCACCTTTGTCTGAAATGTCAGGGATATTTCCTCTTCCGGGTAGATGCCCAGCACCAGACGATTGGCCGTGATCTTCTCATCGAGCACCTCCCGGAACATGGAATGGGGGACATTCTTGAACTGGACCACGATCTTGGTCTCCTTGCGGCCCAGCCTCTTGCCGGAAGCAAGGTAAAAAGGCACTCCCTGCCAGCGCCAGTTGTCAACAAACATGCGCATCATGGCAAAGGTCGGGGTAATGGACCTGGGATTGACGCCCTTTTCCTCCCGGTAACCAGGGACTCTATTGCCATCCACCCGGCCTTCCTTGTACTGGCCCAGCACCAGGTTGTCCATGAGTGTTTTTCTGGCCAGGGGCTTAATGGAACGTCCCACCTTGGCCTTTTCATCCCGCACCCGGTCATCCTCGAAAAGGGAGGGCGGCTCCATGGCCGTGAGGGCCAACAGCTGCACCATGTGGTTCTGGAACATATCCCGCAGCACCCCGGCCTGTTCGTAATATCCGGCCCTGTTCTCCACCCCGAGATTTTCCGCAGCAAGAATGCCCACGTACTCGATATAATTGCGATTCCAGATGGGTTCAAAAATGGTATTGGCAAAGCGGAACATAAGGATATTCTGTACCGTCTCCTTGGCCAGGTAGTGGTCAATGCGGAATATCTGGCTTTCCCTGAAACTTTTATGCAGCACCTTGTCAAGATCAAGGGCGGTCTGCAGATCACGGCCGAAAGGCTTTTCAACGACTATCCTGGCCCAGCCGTTGCCTTCCTTGCCTTCTTTTGCGAGTCCTACCTCGCCTATTTTTTTGGCAATCACCGGATAGAGGGTGGGAGGTACTGCCAGGTAAAAAATCCTGTTGCCGCCTCCATTCTGCTTCCGATCGAGATCACGAAGATAGCCTGCAAGTTCCAGGCACGATTCCTGCGAATCATAGGTCACCGGCTGGTAAAAAAGCTTTGCTGCAAAACCGTCCCATTTGCCAAGCTCAAGCCTGCCCTCCTTGGCAATGGCCTGCTTCATCTTGTCCCTGAACTCGTCATGGGACAGGTTCGTCCTGCTGCAGCCGACCACACCAAACGGCTCCGGCAAACTGTTCGTCAGATAGAGGCTGTAAAATGCCGGGATCAGCTTCCTGGCAGTCAGGTCACCCGACGCACCAAAGATAACCAGGGTGCACGGGGACAGAGAACCTGGAGTAACAAACTCGCAGGCCCCGCCGGGTGAGGTGGTTTGGCCTTTAACGGTTGCTTCTTCCGATCTATTTATGGCAGTCATAAGAACACCTTTATCTTTTTTGATTAACCGCAGACACACGCAGACAAATGCCTGGTCGATGTGACCAGACATTAATTGTCATTATTTTAAGGCAAATCCCAGACCATTCTTTTAATTTCCACCTTTGGATTTTTGAAATTAACCAACAGTCCAATAGGTATCCCTGTTGCCTTCAAATAATTTAAAAGTTGTGCCTCAGGATTCTTATCGAGACTTTCAACCGTTTTTAGTTCTACAATAATTTTGTCCTCAACAAGAACATCAGCAAAATATTCACCAGCAGGTTTATTTTTATACATAACTCTAATAGGAACCTGGCTTTCAGCTTTCAAACCACGATTGTGCAGTTCAATGAGTAATGCATTCTCATAAACCTTTTCCAGAAAACCAGGTCCCAGAACTTTATTTACTTCAAACAGGGCACCCCTGATTTCATATGTAATGTCATTAATTTTCATTTAACGAAACATTTTATTCAGCCAGGTCGGCTGAATAAAAATCTGTGTTTTTCTGCGCAAGTCTGCGGTTAAATTATTTATTATTCATCACTCCACTTTTTTAATCAAACTCTGCCAATCCGTATGAAAGCTCCCGGCTTCATCGATCCGCTCATAGGAATGGGCGCCAAAGTAATCGCGCTGGGCCTGCAGCAGGTTGTGCGGCAGCCTTTCTGCGCGGTAGGAATCATAGTAGTTCAGGGCCGTGCTCATTGCCGGGACCGGGATGCCAAGCCTGGCTGCAGTGCTGACTACCTGGCGCCATGATTGCTGATTGGCAATCACTTCTGCGGAAAAATATTCATCGAACAACAGATTTTCCAGTTGCGGATTGCGGTCATAGGCCTTCTTGATATCCTCGAGGAATGCTGCGCGGATGATGCAGCCGCCGCGCCAGAGCATGGCGATGGCGCCATGGTCAAGTTCCCAGTCATACTCTTTTGAGGCAGCCTGCAACTGGAAAAATCCCTGGGTATAACTGCAGACCTTGGAGGCAAACAAAGCTTTTCGGACCTGGTTGACAAAATCTTCCCTCTCTGCTGATAAGCGGAACTCATTTAACGCCCCAACAGGACCGGTGAGAATCTTACTTGCCCGTACCCTCTGCTCCTTCAGGGCTGAAAGTGTCCTGGCAAATACCGCTTCCGTGATCAGGGTGGTGGGTACTCCCAGGTCCAGGGCATGCTGGCCGGTCCACTTGCCTGTCCCCTTCTGGCCCGCCTTGTCCAGGATCATATCAACCAGGGCTTTGCCTGTTTTGTCGTCGGTAACGGAAAAGATATCGCGGGTTATTTCAATCAGGTAACTGTCAAGCTCTTCCCTGTTCCATTCGGCAAAGACATCATACAGTTCATCATTATTCAACCCGAGACCGTCTTTCAGCAATGAGTATGCCTCGCTTATAAGCTGCATGTCTCCGTATTCAATGCCGTTGTGCACCATCTTGACATAATGGCCGGCACCGCCTCCACCGACCCAGTCGCAGCAGGGAATGTCATTGTTTGGACCGACCTTGGCGGCAATGGCCTGGAAGATGGGCCTGACATGGGGCCAGGCCTTTTTTGTGCCGCCTGGCATGATGCTGGGGCCATGCCGCGCCCCCTCCTCTCCCCCGGAAATACCTGTGCCCAGGTAAAGGATACCCTGGGACTGCAGTTCCTTGATCTGTTCTTCTGTATCTAGAAAGCAGGAGTTGCCGCCGTCGATGATGATATCGCCGGGTTCCAACAGCGGGGCGAGCTGCTTCACCATCTGCTTCACCGGCTCCCCTGCCTTGACCATGAGCATGGCTATGCGCGGTTTTTTAAGACTCTGGACAAATTCTTCCGGGCTATAACAGCCGATAATTGATTTCCCCTGCGCCGGCCCGGCAAGGAATTCATCAATCCTGCTCTTCGTACGGTTATAGGCTGCCACCTGAAAACCCTGGTCAGCCATGTTAAGAATAAGGTTCTGCCCCATCACAGCCAGGCCGATAAGGCCTATATCGCACTGTTCAGCCATGGAAAACCTCCGCTAGAAGTAATATCGTCTTGACAATACAGAGGAAGTTACTGTGAAAACATGAAAAAACCAACCGAAATTCTTCTTAAACAACATCACTTTCAAATAATATTGTAGAAGCAATTATATTATTAATAACGACCGGTTGTATAAGACACAGGCCGGGAGGTGAAATTTAGTCCTGTCTGCTTCTCGACAGGTCCGGTCTAACCTAATCAATCACTAAAAAAATATACTCCCTGAAAATTAATAGTAACTGTAAAATCAGTGCGCTGTTAAAAAGTATTGGGCCAGATTGCGGTGTTCTGCGCGATCCTTTTCTTGATTTCTCAGCCAATGATTATTTGGATACAATTGGATAACTATGGTATATTCTCAAAAAATTGGTATACCGACCGGCGTTTTCAAATTGAAGGCCAATGACAAAGATCGACTGACGTTTCAGCAAGGTGAGGTGAACCTTGCTTATCGGTAACTGTAATGAAACTTCGAGATGAATGCTTTCCGTGAATATTTAAGCGTCTATGATCAATGAATCGGGCTGAGATACCAGTTCTAAGTGATTGGTGAGCCCGGCACACGGAAAAGGAGAAAAAAATGACACTGCAATGGAGAAAAGAATTCAGCCGTTTAATGACCTGGCTTCTTGTTTTGATGATTGCCCTGCCGCCGTGGGCGATTGCCCAGGAGCCGGAGGCTGAAATGACGGGAGCAGAGGCAGCAAAAACTTTCAAGCAGGAGGAACTTGACCAGATGCTGGCACCGATCGCTCTCTACCCGGATTCACTTCTTGCCCAGGTGCTGATGGCCTCAACCTATCCGCTCGAGGTCGTGCAGGCTGACCGCTGGGCTCGAGAAAACAAGGAACTGGAAGGTGATGCACTGGCAGAGGAACTCGAAAAGCAGGACTGGGACCCGAGCGTGAAGTCACTGGTCCAGTTTCCGGATGTCCTCGCCATGATGAGCGAAAAACTCGACTGGACACAGAAACTGGGGGACGCGTTTCTTGAGCAGCAGGAGGATGTCACGAATACGGTGCAGAATCTCCGCATGAAGGCAAAAGAGGCAGACAATCTCAAGACGACAAAGGAGCAGGTTGTCAAGGTCGAGAAGGAAGTGATCATCATCGAGTCGGCAAATCCGCAGGTTGTCTACGTGCCGGTCTACAATCCGACCATTGTTTACGGTACATGGTGGTGGCCCTACTATCCGCCCTACTATTACTACCCTCCTTATTATCCCCGTCCTGCGCTCTACGGTTTCGCGACCGGAGTAGCTATCGGGGTTGCATGGGGGTATGCCTGGGGGCATTGGAACTGGCACAGTCATAGTGTTAATATCAATATCAATCGGAACATCAATTACAACAGGAATATCAACCGTGACCGGTACGCGAAGCAATACGGCGGCAGAGAGGGCCAGTGGAAGCACAACCCGGAGCACCGGAAAGGCGTTTCGTACCGCGACCAGAAGACGGCTCAAAAGTACAACCGTGCAGCCTCGAAAGATGCTGTCAGGTCCCGTGAAAATTTTCGCGGCAAGGCGGAGGCCGGCAGAAAGGACCTTGCCCGTGATAATGCTGGACAGTCCCGGACCCGTGATACAAGTGCCAGGCCAGCCCCGGACACAAGGGACAGGG
>Ga0209742_10000628_pt1 | contig 18110 bp, 14 predicted proteins | sample DeeMarSeWOR38_10_FD_187462 | JGI IMG/M metagenome (GOLD analysis project Ga0209742, IMG submission 187462) | Marine sediment microbial communities from White Oak River estuary, North Carolina - WOR-3-8_10 (SPAdes) (version 2) | ecosystem: Environmental > Aquatic > Marine > Intertidal zone >... | reverse complement strand
CTGATTGTTTGTAGGACCAGTAGGCATTGAAGTTTATGGCGAACGCTGGTGAGGAAATTCCGGTTAAAAGAAGGAGCAGGAGCAGAAACGCTCCCAGTGGACTTATTGAAGGGAGAACCCATAACGATCTGTTTTTTTGAGTTTTGGCTGTTTTGTTCTGACAAGATATTTGCGGCAGCAACCCCATGTTCATCCCGGAGCTTTTGGTATTTTGCTGCCACTTTTCAGTCATTCGCGTGTACCACCTTTTCTGGTAGATATAAAATATAACCCCAAATGCAGTTTCCAGTTCTGGTGTATTCTATTTTATGAGGTATTTGTCAAGAAAAGGGCAACCTTTAATAAAACATTCCAAGTTTTTTAGCTCATTGTGAAGGTGACTGTAATCAGTATTTTGTTTTGCAAAATATAATAAATACTAATTTTCTGGTTGTAATCCCGTTCTGTGCCGCTGAGCATCACAGCTGTTGACGGAATAAGACGCTGGACCTGTTTGAACCGCCGCAGGCGGTGAGTTTTGAAGCTCCCCCAGTAAACTGGGGAGCTTCTGACGTAAGGAAAAAGACTGATCAAATTCACTCGCGTTGCTCGTTGACCGTGCTCAGCGTCCCGTCAACAGCGAGAAGTACCCCCAAATACGGGGCATAAACTCCAGGTAGTCCGAAGGACCGGCACAGCAGGGTGCCGTTTTCTTGCTCCTTCTGTTGTCAGCATACAAAACTGCTGACGATTGACAAGGCAAGTAAAAGAAGGAGATAAATAATACAAAATGATCATTTTGATATACGTTCATTTTCGTTGTCGGCATATGAAACTGCCGACGATTATCAGCAAACGAAGATTGCTGATGATTGACAGACAACTTGCATAAAGAAAACGAACCAGCAGTGAAGCGGCGAAAGAAAGTGCAGCCGATCACTTGATCCGACTGCGTCGGACTTGCCCTGCGTTTATGCCCTTCAGGGTGCTGCTCGCCAAGAACAGGCGACATCGGAAAGTCGTACCCCTATCAGGGCACTCCGCCGAGTCGCTTTTCCGTTCTTTGCGGAGTTTATGCCCCGTTTTTAGGGGTACTGCTCGGCTGCGTGAAACAGCCTTTACATACAGGACTGCAACAAGTTGTCCATTCTGGAAATGTTTTATTTTTTCATTGCCAATTTATTGGATCAGTAAATGAGGTCCTTACAAGTTTATGGTGCAGCTGACTCACTATTTTGCTATAAACTGTTCTCGGCCCTATAATTTAGGTATTTTTACGGGCAATAATATGTTCCTGGTCGTTATAAACAAAGCTAATTTTCATGATATTTAAGGGTTTCAGAATGCACCTGCCAGCATGAATTACTATTGTATAAATTACTATGCTTGAAAAGGAATTATTGCAAAAGTCATCTCTGTTCAGAGATTTGCCTGCTGACGAACTCGAGGAAATTGCAGGAGCCTGTGAGACAGTTTTTTTAGAGGCCGGGGAATATATTTACAGAAGAGATACGGCAGGCGACTATTTTTACGTGGTGCTGAGCGGAGAGGTAGAACTCATTGCCAGAAGAGAGGACAACAGCACCTGCATGATCGGCCGTATAGGGGAAGGCGGTCATTTCGGAGAGAGTTCTCTGTTGACGGGTCATAAAAGGTCACTGAGTGTCAGAGCTGTATCAGATGTCATACTGGGCAGATTCTCAAGCGTATTTTTTCATGAAACCCTCGTCCCCAATACTGTTTTCCATCGGGAACTTGATAAAGCTCTGGTCAACAGGCTGCGTTTCACCATGCGGGATCACGTCGAAACAATTTTTGACAACTCAGGGACCTTCCTGCAGCCTGAAAATGCAGACCTGTATCCTTTTTTCGAGGCCGAAGCTGAAACCGGAGGAGTGCTGGACGAGACAATTCCCAAGTCGCTCAAAAATGTTCAGGCAGGCATTAAAAGATTTGCCGCAGACCTCGATCCGGTATTTATAATCGGCGAGTCAGGAACGGGGCGTAAATCAGCAGCCAGGCAAATACACCAGGGCAGCACTCATCGCGAAGGGCCTTACGGAGTGATCGATTTACGCCAGTTCGAGCCGAGACTGCTGGAAAGCAAGCTTTTGGGGCATGATCCAGGTGCCCTGGCATTCTCCCAACTCCGTGAGGCAGGAATCCTTGAACAGACAAGAGGCGGCACCATAGTGTTGTATCATGTTGAAGTCCTTGAGGATTCTCTCAGAAAAAAGCTCCTTACCATCATAAAAAACGGCAGTTATTATCGGATCGGCGGCAAAACGAAGTTGAGTCTCAGCGTCCGTTTTATCTTTATTTGCGGCAGTACAGGAAAGGCTGAAGAAAATACATGTTTTTTCAGCCAGGAATGGCATGAATTACTCGAAAACAGAAAACTGATCATGCCGCCGCTGCGAGAGCACAAGCGTGATATTCCAAGGCTGGTTGAGTACTACCTTTCTTATTTCAACCAGGAATACAGCCGTAATGTTAAGAACATCGGAAACAAGGCCCTTGGCGTGCTCATGAACTATGACTGGCCCGGTAATATGACTGAGCTGCGAAATGTGATCCAGCGGGCTGTTCTCCTGGCCGAGGAAGGTAAAATTCTTTCCGAACAGATTCTTTTGGGGCTCCCGCATCCAGAGGGCAAACAGGAATATAACCTGCTGCGCTGGTCATTTTTTAAAAAGATGTTCAACAGCCGTCTTTTTCCGTTTCTGCCGCGGATATTGATTTCAATAGTCTTTTTTGCCGGTTTGCTTGCTTTATTCTTCGGGCCCCAGGATGATCCGGAGCGAAATATCGGGCTGGTATTAAGCTGGTCCATAGGCTGGCCGCTCATGCTCTTTTCCTTCTTTTTCCTTGGCAGGATCTGGTGCAGTGTCTGTTCACTTTCCCTGCCGGGAAATGTTGCGCAGCTTTTTGTCAAGCCGAGTAAAAGCGTTCCCCAGTTCTTAAAGGATTATTCCGGCTGGATTATGGCGCTCTTCTGTATTGTAGTTTTCTGGATTGAACTGGTCTGGGACGCATACCAGGATACAAGGCTAACCGGTTTTATAATTCTGGGGATCATACTGGGTTCCTTTCTGTTCAGTATTTTTTTTAAAAGAAGGGCCTGGTGCAGGTACATCTGTCCACTGGGTGCCTTGAATGCAGTATTTGCCATGCCATCGGTCATGGAGTTGCGGGCCAATCGGCATCTCTGCGTTAATACCTGTCAATCACGCCTGTGCTACCAGGGTGATGGAGTCAATGAAGGCTGTCCCATGTTTCGTCACCCGTTCCTGGTCGATAACAACAGGGACTGCATCCTTTGTGGCAATTGCATAAAAAACTGTCCCCATGATTCAATCCAGGTGAACATGCGGATTGCACCGCTGGAACTCTGGCATATCCAGGCACCCCGCACAGCGGACAGTTTTCTGGTAGTATCTTTATCAGCGATCTTTTTCCCCCTGTTACTCCATCAGGAATTTTTAAATATGTCTGACGCATATTCCATGCCGCACCTGGCTGGCAGCCTCATACTGTTTGGCCTGATAGCACTCTTTGTAGCAATTTATTCTATATTTTCCTGGCAGCAGGCAAGGAACACCGGAAAGAGTTTCAATTATATTTTCGGAGCCACTGGGTATGGTTTTATCCCCCTGGTGTTGGGTGGTTTTCTGGCCGTTTATTTTGAAATGTTCATGGCCGGCGCCTGGCAGGTTATCCCCCTTATAATGTCAATGTTCGGAGTTTCCCTGGAAGCAGGGCACAGGCTATTAAGCAGGGAGGCAACCCTGACGCTGCAGCATCTCATTATTACAGGCGGTTTGCTGGCCAGCCTCTACGCCACCTATCGGATTATCAAGCGGTATATCGGAGATGCGAGATTTTCTCTTAAGTTTTACGGTTTGCCGTATTGTTTCCTGCTGGGCTCAGGGGTGCTGTTTCTCCTTGCCTTATGAGTTAGAAAAGGTTTCAAGGGGAAAAGAGTTTTAAGCTGATAACTGAACGCTGACAGCTAAGCTCTGTTCATCAAAAATAATAAAAAAACCGCAGCCGTACAAAATCATCATCCCTGATACTGTAAAGGTAATAATCCTCGGGTTCAGTATTAAAAAAAGACCAGCCCTCAAGAAATATCTTAATATTGTCATTCAGGCGCCTATTTGCCTCAAGTTGAAGGACATTGCCATTTTTATCCAGATCATAACTCAGGCCGAGAAGCAGCTCTGATGAGGCAGCATCATTTACAGCCAATCGTAAACCAAAGAGAAGATCATTTTCAAATGATGAGGCAGCTTCACCCGCCCTATCTTCATAAGCAAATTCTGTTATAAGACCCAGATCCATGATTGAGTCGCCAATCCTGAAAAAAGTGTATTCGAAACCGCCTGTTGCAGCATAGAAACTTTCCGTGTCATTGTCCTGATAAAGTGCTTCGAACTTCCAGAGCCAGTTGCCGAGAACCAGTTGCAGATCGATACCTACCTGGTCTATGAGCTGGTAAAAAGGCAGCAGTACGGGCTGGCTGCTTGCATTGACAGGGGGTATAAATAAAGGATCTCTGCCGGTACCCTTAAAGTAATAAATGCCAAGGTCTGCAAAATCAAAAACCCGGGTGTAGCGCAGAGCAAAATCAACATGGTTTTCTCCGGCGGAACTTTCATACAAAGGGTTATCGGTATCCACCAGAATCGCTGTTCTCAGGCGACCTTCCGGGCCGGGAAAGGTTCGTTCCCGAAAGAAGGGCAGGACAAAAAAATCAAAAACGCCCCAGTTAGATGGAACTGAGAGATGCGCCATTGGCTGGCCAAGTTTGTCTTCGCCACGGATATCCTCCACCAGGTCGGTCTGGTTGATGATATCAACGAGATGAACGAATTCAGTAACTCCCCAGAAAACTTTACCCACGCCGATCCGTAGTTCCCAGGAATCATTGAGCAGCAGAAAGTTCAATTCACGGATATCAAAGTGTGTGCGTTCGGGATCACTGCTGTCAAGCCGCAGAAAGGGCACGAATATGAAACTTGAGCCGCTCTCCCATTCATGGTAGTACTCAGGTGCAAGTACAATGGAGCCGTTGTTCCGGTCCTGTTCCTGATAAAGCGGCTCATTGAAAAAGAGACGGGCTTCGGCTGATACATGACCGTTGAATTCATGAGCCTGAACCGGAGTTGCCCAGAGCGGACAGCTTATCAGCAGAAGGAGTATCGGGAGAAAATATTTCATCAAAGTGCCTAAAGTGAGCTAAAGTGCCTAAAGTTTGATTCAACTGTCGGCAGTCAGCATTCAGCAACTAATTTTCTGTCCTAATTCTTAATTTTCAATTGTTTTTCTCTTCCCCTTGACTCCTTGAAATCTTATCATTTCACCCTCTTCAGGCTGTTTTTATTGAAGTCATCGGGATTCAATCCGATCTTGAACCGATAGTTTGAAAATTGCAGTTCCGTGCTTTTGCCTGTCTGGTGATTAACCATGAACATTTTGTCAGGCCGCCAGAATGAATCATTGTACTTTTGATAGCCGGAAAAAGTGAGGGTTTTTAAATGGGCGTTTTTTCGGTCATGGTATTCTACCTTCCAGGTTCGGTATTCATCCTTATCGAGCCAGACAACCTGACGGCTGTAACCTGAATTTTTTATGTCGACCGGATAGCGTTCCACCACAAAGCATTCCCTGTTGTCATATATTTCATCCCGCAGCCATTTATAGGTGTATTTCTCTACTTCCTGGCTGGCGATATCCTCATAGGCAAATTCGCTTCCCATGAACGAACCTGACTTGTTACTGGAACTGATACGCTTTACTCTTTTTAAGGCCGGCAGATAAAGCCACTGGTCATCATCACCGACTTTATGGGTATAATTCAGAAAAGCCGTTCCTTTTACATCTTTTGGCGAGTCAAAAATCGTCAGACTCATGTCCCCGTCATTTTCAACCTCCAATATCCGATAACGCAACTCGCGGCGGCTTTCCTGGCCATGTCTGTTGCGCAGGGTCATGAGCATATCGGCTGTCGAATCCTGGTAGCCGGAATCGCGTCTATCAGCTTCAATGGCTATTGCAAACCCTTTTTCTGCAGCTGATTCAGCCCGGCTGTAACCGGGTTGCAAGAGATGAATGAACAGGAAGGCGATAACGGTCAGCTTCATGCCGGTATGGCCGGTATGGAGCGGATGATTTTTTTGCATGTGTATCTCCTGGAATTGTTTGACTTTCACTTGATGTCTTTACGGTCCATCATCAACAGAAGAGCCGGCAGAAAGAAAAAATCAAGAAACAGGGCCAGGCTGATGGTAATGGCAGAAAGCAAACCCATCTGGGCATTCACATTATAACCTGAGGCCGTAAGAACTGCGAAGCCTGCCACCAGTGCCAGGGTGGTGACCCACATTGCAGTGCCGACAGTGTTGAAAGCATAGCGGACAGCATCGGTCGGATCCATGTTCTCCTCGCGGCGGGCCCGCAGGTATTTACTGAGAAAATGTATGGTATCATCTACCACTATCCCGATTGTTAAAGAGGCAATGACAGAAAGGCCGAGCCCCACCTGTCCCACAAGTAAACCCCATATGCCGAAAGCCATAAAGGCGGGAGCAAGGTTAGGGATCAAACTGATAAAGCCCAGGCGAAAACTTCGCAGGGCCAGAATAAGAATCGCAGATATCAGTATGAGAGCACCAAAGGAAGCACCCAGCATGCTTTCAATATTTCGTTTTGATATGTGGGCCCAGATAATCGACAGGCCGGAACCATAGGTAAACATGGGAGGTGGTCCATTGTCTTTGAGCCAGACTCTGGCCCTGGCATCCATTTCACGCTGTTCCCTGGCTGTAGTGTCTTTGAGAAAGACGATCATGCGGGTTGCCGATTTGTCGACATTTAAACGGTTGTTCAGGTCCTGGCCGAAGGGAAGTGATAATTCATACAGCAGAAGATACTGGGCTGCCAGTTCACGGGAATCCGGGATCGCATAATAAGCTGGATCGTCGCCATGCATGTTTTTGTTGAGTATTTTAAAGGTGTCCGTGATTGTACTAACAAAGGTCACTTTGGGTTGTTTACGGTACCAGCCGGCAAAGTCCTCAACAGCTTCAAGATATTCGGGTTTGTGAATACCGCCCGGCTCGCCGGAATCAAGGGAATACTCGATAATATCCCAACCGCGCAGGTTTTCCTGCATAAAGTCGGTGGCCCTACGGATGTCATATTTTCTGCTGAAATACCTTAAAAAATTATCATTAAGCTCCAGGCGGGACATGCCGCTTATCAGAAGAGCAATCATAACTAGCATGGACCAGAATACAGTACGGCGGTTCCTGATGACAAAGTCCGCCAGCCTGTTGCAGGCATGACAGAGATGGTTCTTTTCCTTTTTAATATTTCTGACCTTAATCGGAAGTATTGCCATAAGCGATGGCAGGAAAAATATGGAATAGAAAAAAGCTGCAATAACGCCCATGGCTACTATATTGCCCAGATCCCTGAATGGTGGGGCATCGGAATAGTTCATGGTCAGAAAGCCTATGGCGGTAGTAATGCTGGTCAGAAAAACCGGTTGCAGATTGATGCGTAGAGATTCTGCAACCGCTTCCAGTTTTTTTTGACCAAGGCTCATCTGCTGGTAAACGGTTGCCATGATATGAACGGAATCAGCGACTGCCAGGGTAAGAATAATTGTCGGTGCAATGCCGGAACCGGTGGTTAATGCAATACCGGCCCAGCCGGCCAGTCCCATGCCGGTAACCATGGACATCAGTATGATAATGAGCGTGGCAATGGTGCCGCTATAGGAGCGGAGGGCAACGCCGATGATTATAACCAGAACCAGAAACATAACAGGAACAAGGGTTTTCATGTCATCCCGTGTGGCTTCACTGAAGGCATTATCAAACATGACGGCACCTGCGACATAGATATCTATGCTGGGGTATTTCTGCCGAAATTTATTTGCTATCTCACGAGCATAGGCAGCAACCTCTGGAACAGCGTCATTGATATTTTCAGGTTTCAGGATATTTACATTGATGCCTGTTACGTGACCGCTGGGTGAGACCTGCTGGTTCACCAGCCTGGGATCTGAGAGCGCAATGTCTCTTGCCCGATTGATCTCAGCAGCACTCATGTTCAGAGCATCATCAACGAGGGGTTCAACTATCAACTCGTCATTTTCAGAATGGGTGTATTGAAAATTGGTGATTGAATCCACCCGGCTTGAATAGGGAATATGCCATGAGGACTCAGTCAGTTCTTCAAGAGCGGCAAGGGTTTCCCTGGTAAAAACATTTCCATCCTTTGGAGCTAGAGTAAAGTAGATGTTGTCAATCCTGTTGTACGTATTTTCCAATGCTTCCAGAGCTTGAAGCTGGGGGTTTTCCTCTGAAAAAAAAGCCCGCAGGTCATTATTGAATGTCAGCTTAAGCATACCGCTGCCTGAAGCTGCAGAAATGATCAGGCATGCCGCGATCAAAAACCAGCGATACTTAATGACCCAATGGGCTATCGCGGCTTCAAATTTTTTCATGACAGGTTGTGACCTTTACGCAGGTGATGACAAAAGGCCAGATATTGCGACGGCATGGTTCTTTTTTTTTGACGGACGAGATAGAATTTTCGTTTCATTTTCATGTCCTGGATAGGTATTTCATGCAATATGCCGCTGTCAAGTTCCTCCTGTACTGCGATCCGTGAAATCACCGAAGCGCCAAGGCTCTCTTTTGCTGCCTGTTTTACCGCACTGGTCGAGCCAAGGGTGGCAACTATGTTGAAGTCAGCAGTTGAATTGTTGGTTTTTCTCAGAAAATTTTCAAAGGTCTGGCGCGTACCAGAGCCGATTTCCCTCTGTAGAAAAGGAATGCCCGTAAGTTTTTCCAGGGTAATTTTTTTGGGGGGCAGTATTTTTTTTGATGCCACCAGGACCAGTTCATCTTCAATCAATGGCTCGTGGATCAGTTTTTCAGATGTGACTCTGGCGCCGACAATGCCGCACAACAGATCATGCTGCAGGACCATGTTCGTGATTTTGGCGGAATCATCTATGAGAATCTCAAAAGCGACATCCGGAAACTGTTTTTTGAAAGTGTACGCCAGGCGGGGCAGAATATAAGTGCCAGGTATGGTGCTTGCCCCGATGGCCAGCTTTCCCCTGACTCCAGTCCCCGCCGCAGTAACTTCTTCCTGCAGCTCTTCCAGATCGTCGAGAAGCTGCAGTGCCTTTGGATAAAGTACTTCTGCTTCTGCAGTCGGCATTATCGTACGGCCCAGTCTGTCAAAGAGTTTGCAGTCAAGGGAGTTTTCCAGATTCTTTATATGCTCGCTGATGGTCGGCTGACTGATATGCATTTCCTCTGAGGCCCTTGTAAAACTCTTGTTTTTGTAAACTGATACAAAAATTTTTAAATGATGAAAGTCCATGTTTTTTCCTTGCATATAATTGGTATGGAATGAAGGCTTTTGAAAAGTGAAACATTATTTAGGTTAATAAGCTGCAATCTAATAATCGATATTCCCTATTTGACTAATTGAATATATCAATATGGAATTCTGCCGTCAATACTTATGGGAACCACTTCTTGTTAGGGGATCCCAGGAATCCTGAGGAGTATAGGGAGGCCTATATTCCGGGAGCGCTTAATATTCCCCAGGAGAGGATAGGTGATTTTCTGCGATTGCTGCCGGTTCAGGGGTGATGGATAAGAAGAAAAAAATCGTGGTCTATGCAAATCAGGCGGACGCAGTTACGGCGCCTATAAAAATTCTCGAAACTCGATTATAAGAATATTTTTCAGGTTATCTACGCTGCCTGGAAAGAGGCAGGTCTTCAGGTTGAGAGCTGAAAGTCAAATAACCATTATTCCATATGCCCCTTCAGCCACTTCACCGATCTGAACAGCGGTCTGCAGCTCTGCTGCTTTCAGGGCTGCAATGAGTTCAACCGCCTGGGAATCCGGTACTGCAAGAAGCAGCCCGCCTGAAGTCTGGGGGTCATATAGAAGCTGCTCTTCATGACTTGTAAGGGTTTTTCTGATCTGTATTTTGCCTGCAACAAGTTTTTGATTGGGTATGTTGCTGCCGGTTGTTTCTCCTTTCTGGTACATGCGCAGGGCATCATTGTAAAACGGCAGTTTATCATACTGGAGGATAACCTGGGAGCCGCTGCCAAGGGCCATTTCAAGACTATGGCCCCCAATGCCGAAACCGGTAATATCTGTAGCAGCATGCAGGTCGAACTTCAGAGCAGTTTCCATGGCCAGGCTGTTTAAGGCTGCCAGTGAGGGCAGGGTATCGCGCTCAAGGTCGCGAAAGGGCAGCTTCCCTGAGCGCACAGCATTAAACAGAACACCTGAACCAAGGGGTTTGGTCAGGATAAGTGCGTCACCTGGCTTGCCGCCCGCATTGGTGATAATCCTGTTCGGATGCACAATGCCGTTGACACAAAGGCCATACTTGGGCTCTTCATCATCAACCGTATGGCCGCCGACCAGACAGGCTCCAGCTTCCACCACTTTGTCATGTCCGCCATGCAGGATTTCCTTCAGCATCCCCATATCAAGATGTTTGGCAGGGAACATCACGACATTAAGCGCTGTGAGCGGTCTGCCTCCCATGGAATAGATGTCGGAAATGGAGTTGGCGGCTGATATCTGGCCAAACCAGTAGGGATCGTCAACAGGAGGTGTGATAAAATCAACCGTATTGATCATGGCTATGTCATCTGTCAACCTGTAAACTGCAGCATCATCAGCAGTTTCAAAGCCAACGAGCAGGTTTGCATCTGTTGGCGGTGCCAATCCCTGCAAAGCTTCCGACAGGACCGTCGGACCTATCTTGGCAGCTCAGCCGCAGGTACGAGCCAGGCCGGTCAGTGTTTTTTTCTTGAATAAAGCCATGTAATTTCTCCGTTTAGAACATTATGGTTTCCCGATCTATCATCTCGGCTGTTACAGTCGGCAGAGTTGCGATCTTCACACCGGTAATAATTTCAGCTGCCGGGATGTTGTATTTTTTTACACAGGCTCCGCAAACATACATCGGTAGTTCGGCCTCAAGCACCATGGGAAAAAGTTCGCGTACCGGGGTCATGTATGCCCCTTCAATGGTCTCAGCAACACCTCTCCGAGCCATTTTGGCACCTTCAAAAACAAAGAAGAGAGCGAGGTCGGCCCCATCGCCGAGAAGCGAGACTGCCATACCGACAGCCCCGTTAGCCCGGTCCTGATCATCATCAGAATGGGTGATTACCATGAGATATTTTTTGGTCATGTTTTCTCCTTTATTAACTTTTAAAGCACCGCCTGTCTTATGGTTTTTATCCCTACTTTTTCAACAAAGCGTGCAGTGCGCAGTTTTTTTTCTACATTATCACGATAGTATTCCAGACAGCGTTGCACCAAGGCAACCGCTTCAACATCAGCCACGTCTTGGGCAATAATATCTCCGATCCGGGGCCGCCCGCCGGAGTTGCCGCCAAAGGTTATAATCCAGCCTTTTTTCTTGCCGATGAGGCCTATGTCACGCACATAACTTTCGGCACAGCAGAAAGGACAGCCGGAAATTCCCATTTTTAGCTTGGCAGGCAGATCCATACCCACGTAAAGATTTTCCAGTTGTAATCCCATGCCCAATGAGTCGCGGACGCCAAATTTGCAGACCTTTGTTCCGGGACAGGCCTGGACATAATGGACGCAGAGTTCAATAGCCGGTCCGACTTCCATTTTAAGTTCATTCCATATCTTATTCACCTCTTCGCGTTTCATACCGATCAGGGCAAGACGCTGCCCAGAAGTTATTTTGGTAACCGGGATGTTGTATTTGCGGACTATAGAACTTATGGCATCAAGGACTTCAGGAGATACAAGCCCGACAGGTGTCCGCGGAACGATGGCATAGGTTTTCCTGTCACGCTGTAAAATGGCTCCGCGGGGGATATCTTCAGTCATAAATTGACTCCTGTTTGATAATGAACAATTCAGCTAAAAAATATAATACTTTGAAATATTTACAATGGGCAAACAACCTTTGTCAAGAACTAGTACAGCAGAAATATTCCATAGATTTGTCTGCAGTCATTTTCAACAGTTGATATGTTTTTATGGAAGATGATAGTGTGTCACTGTTAATCAGTAAAACATCAGTGAAATAGTCAGAATCAGTTACCAGGAGCCGGTTATGAAAAAAACAATACTGATCACCGGGGCAAGTGCAGGATTTGGTGAAGCGTGCGCCCGAAAATACAGAGGGTCGGAAAACAGGTTGATCCTCGCTGCCAGACGTCTTGAAAGACTTGAAAAGCTGCAGCAGGAATTGACAGATACGGAAACGTACCTTTTGCAGATGGATGTCCGCGATCGCACGGCTGTTGGAGATGCGCTGACACGTCTGCCGGAGCGATTTCAGGAAGTCGACATCTTAATTAATAACGCCGGATTGGCATTGGGCCTTGAACCAGCCCATGAAGCAGATCTGGACAAATGGGAAACCATGGTCGATACAAATATCAAAGGGCTTATTTACTGTACCAGGCAGATTCTGCCGGGTATGGTAAAAAGGGGACGTGGTCATATCGTTAATACCGGTTCGGTGGCAGGATCGACCTCTTATCCGGGTGCCAATGTCTATGGTGCGACAAAGGCATTTGTCAAACAGTTTTCAAATAATCTCCGTTCCGATCTGCTTGGCACTCCGATCCGGGTAACCAATATAGAGCCGGGTCTCGCTGAAACCGAGTTTTCTCTTGTCAGGTTTGATGGAGATTCAGAGCGGGCTGCAGAAGTGTATACGGGCACGCAGCCACTGACCGGAGATGATATAGCTGAAATAATATACTGGGTGACCAGTCTGCCATCCCATATCAACATAAATAGCCTGGAGGTTATGCCTGTATGCCAGGCTTGGGGGCCCTTTGCCATTCACCGGCAAGAAAAATGAAAGGTATTTTTCTCCTAAAATCAATTGCAGCATACTTTTCAACTGAGTTATCATGAAAAATTGATCTTTGCATTGAATGGGGAAAAAGATTAATATTATAAGACTTTAATTGGCAGATATTTCGTAATTTTTTATCAAAATTTTTTCATAATTTTTTTTGGGGGGGCGAAAACGCCGGCCATGCAAAGCGATGTAAAAATTGAACAGCATTCGATTTCAGCAGAAACTATTTGTGAAATGGTTGAAACTGCAATGAAGATCGCCTGTGTTGCTAAGGGCCAACCAACCCAGTTCGTCTCTTTGAACGAAATAGAGGCGTTAAGCCGGGAGCTGAAATTGTGACGCTTTCTCCCCATACCATACCTGCTCTGGCAGCTATTGTAGTCTGCAGCGACTTGAATATGGCGGAAGACAAGGATAAATGGATGCTTGACTGCGAGGCAGCGTCCCAACAACTTTTACAGGCTGTCTATAGCAATGGTTTAGGGGCACATAAATCCCCTATCTACCCTGATCGTGACAGAATATACGGTATGACTGATATGCTGGGCCTGCCTGATCATATCAAAGCCCACAGCTATGTTTCCCTGGTTTATCCTGTCAAGGATACCGATAAAGATGAGCCTTTCAGTAATGAGAGAGTTCTTTGCAACAGCTGGGTAAGAAAATAGTCCACCATTTATTTTATGGTTCCAGATTTTTCTTCACCATAATTGCGATGTTGATGATGAGTCCAAAAGCAGTAGAGGTATGCTGGGAAATTGTTCCTGGTTCCAGGAACTATTATTTCAAAAATATTTTATAACGGAATGGATTGATACAATGAAAGTAGTGGCATTTAACGGCAGTGCAAGAAAAGATGGCAATACAGCAATTTTGATCGGGTATGTTCTCAAGGAACTTGAAAAGGAAGGCATTGAAACCGAACTGGTTCAGTTTTCCGGCAGCAGAATCCATGGCTGCATAGCCTGTATGAAATGTTTTGATAATAAGGATAAGCGCTGTTCGGTAAAGGATGATATTGCCAATGATTGCATTGAAAAAATGGAGGCGGCCGATGGTATTATTCTCGGCTCGCCAACATATTTTGCCAACGTTTCTACTGAAATGAAGGCTCTTATTGACAGAGCAGGCATGGTGTCACGTGCCAACAGCGACATGCTGGCCCGCAAGGTGGGAGCGGCAGTAGTTGCTGTAAGGCGGGCCGGCGCCATTCATGTATTCAATTCGATCAATCATTTTTTCTTTATAGGCCAGATGATTGTACCTGGTTCCAGTTACTGGAATCTTGGTATGGGGAGGCAGAAAGGCGAGGTTGAAAAGGACGATGAGGGTATCCAGACCATGAAACACCTTGGCAGAAACATGGCCTGGCTTCTGAAAAAACTGAATGCTTAGCGAAAAAAAAGCCGTGCTCAACTGCAGCACGGCTTTTTAAATAACTTGTCCGGTAAAAAACTTACCGGGAACCAAAAGCTTCTTTGAAAAGTTTGTCAATCGCCTGTTTCCCTTTTTCCGAAAGATTACGCGTCCCTGAACCTACAAAGGTTTCATGGGTTATCTTCGGATTGTCTGGAACCCAGGCGCCTTGTTTCCAGCTGTACCATTTATCTTTTGCCTGATCATAAACCGAAAGAGGCCTGTTGAAGAGTTTCGCCAGTTCCACAGCCCAACCAGTACCGCCTTTTACCGTATTGTCCTCCAGAATAGTACCGATAACAAAAATTTGGTGGCCTTTGTTCACCATGTGAAAAATGACCTGCAGGACTTTTCTGATTTTTTCTGTTTCATAGTATGTTCGATGCATCATCTTGGAGACCAGTTCCATGCTGATATCTCCGCGTTTCAATTCTTCATCTGTAAGGACTGTTAAATTTTTCTGCCTATTGGTTTTCTGGCCTGCGTAGCAGAAGTTTACTTCTTTTACCGCCCATTTTTCAGCAGCTTCACCAAAAGCGTTTTCAGCACCCTTTAGGCCGCCACTGTAGAGAGTACAATTTTCATTAACTAGCATTATAATTCCTCATTATTTAATTTTTTCGATTAACAAATAATACTAAAAAGTATTTAAAATATCTGTCTGTAAAGAGAACCGTCTGACAGAGAAACAAAAAGGGGGTTATATAATGGATGTCAAAGTGTTTTGGCAACCTTTAAATGGAGTCAGATCAAAAAATTATTCGGAAACTTCACAGGCCCGCCCCTTAAAATTGAAGAAAAACTTCAAGCCTTTTTTCACGGTATCGGAGAAAATTTTCTCAGAAAGAAACGAACCGGCAACTCTTTTGTTAATCTCGCCCAGGGTCGGATAGGGATGAATTGCACCGGCCAGGGTGGAAAGCTTTACTTTACCGTTTAATACGGCAACCCATTCACTCAGAAGATCACCGCCATGAAGACCCAGGATCTGGATGCCTATGGGTTTTTCCTTTTCATCCAGCAGCATTTTTATCTTACCGGTTTCTTCACCTTCGGCAAGACTTCTGTCATTATTCCTGAACTCCTCGGTCCAGACGGAATATTTAATTCCGGCTGCAGTTGCTCCCTTTTCATTCAAACCGATGCTTGCCAGTTCAGGGCTGGTATAGGTGCACCAGGGAAGAAAAGTGTAATCAGCTTTACGCGGCAGGTGAAAGATGGCGTTGCTGACAACTATGCCACCTTCATACCCGGCAGCATGGGTAAACTGGTATTGGCCGGTAATATCACCTGCAGCATAGATATGCTTGTGGTTTGTTCGTAAACGGTTGTCGACCTCTATTCCTTTATTGGTATAGGCAAGACCAATCTTTTCAAGGCCCAGTCCGTTGACATTAGGAGCCCTCCCCATAGCAACCAGAAGAACATCTGCAACTATTGTCTTTATCTCTCCCGCATCGTTTTTGAATGTCACTTCTTTCGAGCCGTTCTTATCAGCAATGGCAACAATGGATGAACCAAGAGCAAAAAAGACACCTTCATCCGTTAATTTTTTCATTACAGTATCGGCCATGTCCCTGTCTTCCTTGCTCAGTATCTGAGCGGAACGCTGAATGACAGTTATCCTGGTGCCCAGCCTGCTAAATGCCTGGGCCATTTCTATGGCTATGGGACCGCCGCCAAGGATAATCATTGAACCGGGAAGGATATCCATGTAGAAGATATCCTTGTTTGTCAGGTATGAAACAGAATCGAGCCCATCAAAAGGTGGGATGGCCGGCGACGAACCGGTTGCTATGGTCCAGGTTTTTGCAGAATAAGTCTTGCCATTGAGCCGGATGGAATGTTCGTCGAGAAATTCAGCCTGGCCGAATTCCACTCGTGCACCAAGTGAACAGAACCGTTCCACTGAATCATGTTTTTGAATGATACTGATGACTGAACGTATACGTTGTGACACATGTCTGAAATCAACCGGTTGTAGATCAACCTGCGGGAGCCCATATTTTGCGGCATGTTGGATTTCATGACAAACCCTGGCAGTCCTGATCAGGGTTTTGCTTGGTACACACCCATAGTGCAGACAGTCGCCGCCGAGGGCCGGTGCTTTTTCCACCAGAAGTGTTTTGGCTCCAAGCTGGGCAGCACCGGCAGTTATGGTAAGCCCTGCAGCCCCACCACCCAATACACCAATATCAAAATCAAATTTTGCCATGTTTTAACTCCTCATCTTCAGGGAGTAACTTACCTGTCTTTTTTTTGTAAAGGTAAAGCAGTTTTTTTACAGTGATCGGAAACAGTCCAAGAATGACGAAAGAAATTATAAGACCAGGAGAGAGAATGGAGGATAGTGACTCAACCTGGCCCAGTTCTTTACCGGCGTTTACATAGACCATTGTGCCGGGAAACATGCCGATTTGGGAAACCCAGTAAAATGTCCAAAGTTTCATGGGAGTCAAACCCATGGCAAGATTGATGACGAAAAAAGGGAATATGGGAACAAGTCGCAGAGAAAAAAGATAAAAAGCCCCTTCCTTTTCAATACCCTCATTCATCCTGGACAACTTTTCACCGAACCTGTTCTGCACCCAGTCACGCAAGAGAAAGCGGGCGACAAAGCAGGCGAGGGTGGCACCGATTGTGCTGGCAAATGAAACAACAAGGACCCCGATCCAGAAGCCGAACATGGCCCCGCCGGCCAGGGTCATGACAGCAGCCCCGGGAAGGGAAAGGGCGGTAACCACAATATAGATCGCCATGTAACTGGCAATAACAGGCAAACGGTGGCTGGTATAGATCTGGGTAAATTTGTCCTGCGAAGTTTTTAAATATTCAAGGGACAGATATTGACCGAGATCAAGGACCTTAAAAAGGATCACCACAATTATTATTGCAGCAACTATAAGCAACCGTTGTAAGAGTTTTTTATCCATGAGTCAGGAGAACAGGTTTACAATGATTCAAATTTCAGGCCTAAACCGTAAGATGCGGCACCAATAAGTGCAGCTTTCGGATTGAGTATGACCTTGACCGGTATATCGGTTAAGAGATAGCTCAACCGTCCCTTGCTGGTAAAAGAATTCATGAATGTTTTTTCTTTGAGAAAGTCCAGAATCCGGGGGGGAATGCCCCCACCCAAGTACATGCCGCCGATGGTTAAACCTTTAAGGGCCAGATTGCCTGCTTCAGCTCCCAGGACGGATATAAAAAGCTGCACCGTTTTGCTGCAGATATCGCATTGTCTGGTTTCATCAAGCGCTGCATTGACAATGACTGGGGCAGGATCCTCAGCAGCAGCCAGTTCTTCAGCCAGCCACTCCGGTTCTTCAACCGGGTGGAGATGTTTATAAAAGTCATAAATGGCAGGCAAACCACGACCGGAACAAATTCTATCATAGCTGACATGACCATACCGTTTTTTAAGAAACTGGAGCAGCTGGTATTCCGTTTCAGTGGAAGGTCCGAAGTCAGCATGGCCTCCTTCAGATGGTGCTGCCAGGTATTGCGACCCATCCCAGATGAAGACAACCTCTCCCAATCCAGTGCCAGGTGCAATAATTCCCAAGGCCCCTTCACTTGTCAGAATGCCTTTGTTGATAATGAATAAATCGGATTGATCCAGGTGAGGTAGGGCATATCCTGTTGCCACCAGATCGTTGATGAGCGTTGCTTTAGTAAAGTTGTGTGAGTCCTGCAGCATTTTGCTATCAGGCTGCCACGGCAGATTTGTAATGACTGCCCTGCCATCTCTTACTGGACCTGCAACGCCAAAACAGGCTGTTAAGGCAGTG
>Ga0209742_10000626_pt1 | contig 18141 bp, 16 predicted proteins | sample DeeMarSeWOR38_10_FD_187462 | JGI IMG/M metagenome (GOLD analysis project Ga0209742, IMG submission 187462) | Marine sediment microbial communities from White Oak River estuary, North Carolina - WOR-3-8_10 (SPAdes) (version 2) | ecosystem: Environmental > Aquatic > Marine > Intertidal zone >... | reverse complement strand
AGACTGGTAAAGCGCTTCATGTGCCAGCGAGTCGGCAAGCGTATTATTAAAGCGCTTATTGATGAAGCCTGCGCAGCGACTGGCGATGTTAACCACTTTTCCAACCAGGTCAGCATTCACTCGCAATGCAAAATCTTCCAGGTTGAGATCCAGGTCATCAATGCGACTGGTTAACTTGGCTGCGAAATAGTAGCGCAGGTATTCGGGATTTAAATGATCGAGGTAGTTGCGCGCATTGATAAAAGTCCCGCGCGACTTCGACATTTTCTGTCCGTTAATAGTGAGGAAACCATGCGCATAAACCGCAGTTGGTGTACGGTAGTTCGAACCCGCGAGCACTGCCGGCCAGAATAGCGCATGAAATCGAATAATGTCTTTACCTATAAAGTGGTAAAGCTCGGTTTTGGTATCGCTTTGCAGATATTCATCGAAGTTCAGGTCGTCACGCCTGTCACACAGATTTTTGAAGCTCGCGAAATAACCCATGGGTGCATCCAGCCAGACATAAAAGTATTTGCCGGGCGCATCGGGAATTTCAAAACCGAAATACGGACTGTCGCGGGAGATATCCCACTCCTGCAATCCAATTTCGAACCACTCATCCAGCTTGTTGGCGATTTCTTCCTGCAAATGACCCGCGTGCAGCCAGGTTTTTAACATATCTTCAAAGTCAGGCAGTTTAAAGAAGAAATGCTCCGATTCTTTTTCCACTGGCGTTGCACCGGAAATGGCGGACCGGGGATTAATTAAATCGGTGGGACTATAGGTGCTGCCGCAGACTTCACAGTTGTCGCCATATTGGTCTTCGGCTTTGCACTTTGGGCAAGTGCCTTTTACGAAACGGTCGGGTAAAAACATTTCCTTTGCTGGATCGTAAAGCTGGCTAATAACCCTGGAACTGATGTGGCCGTTTTGTTTTAAGCGCCCATAGATCGTTTCTGCGAGTTCACGGTTCTCATCGGAGTGGGTCGTGTAGTAATTGTCGAATGCCACAAAGAAGTCAGCAAAATCCGCTTCGTGTTCCTTGCGCACGCGGGCGACTAGCTCTTCTGGGCTAATGTTTTCCGCCTGGGCGCGTAGCATAATGGGCGTACCGTGGGCGTCATCGGCGCATACGTACGTGCATTGGATGCCATGCATTTTTTGATGTCGCACCCAAATATCTGTTTGTATGTATTCCACCATATGCCCCAGATGGATCGCGCCATTGGCATAAGGCAGAGCACTGGTGACCAGAATTTTTCTTTTTGAATTTGTCATACAACTATATATATAGAATTAAGGTGAAAAACATTCCGTAGGATACGGCTTTTAGTTAACGCCCGCGGCCCGTGGTTCTGTTTACCGGGTGTGTGAGGAAGCAGATGCTCCTGCGCCTAATCCCGGCAGCTGTATGATTATACAAGAATATTACGATAAGGGTTTAAATCGTGTAAACTTGCCCCCACTTCACGCGTATTGGGGTACGCATCCTGGGATTATTGCGAGTCAGCGCACCACCCGGCGACATTTGTTACGTAGCAAGTTCGCAGAGTAAGTAGAGCAGGCAGTTCCGGTGTGTTTGCTGATAAATCAAGGCCTCTGATTTTACGCATCACCCAAACACAAACGTTTATCGGCTCATATATCGGTTAATATCAAGGAGTATTGCTATGTCCAGTATTACACGCGATCAGATTGAAGCGGCGATCAAACAATATATTGATCCCTACATGGAATCTGATCTCGTTAGCGCCAAGGCGATCAAGAATATCGCGATCGACAATGACAAGGTCAGCATGGACGTGGTATTGGGTTTTCCCGCGAAAGGCTATCATGATGATCTGGCAGCAAAACTCAAGGAAATGATCGGCGCTGTGGATGGTGTATCCGGCGTGACCGTCAATATCTCCACAAAAATTGAGGCGCATGCCACCCAAAAAGGCGTCAAACCCATTAATCAGGTAAAAAACATCATCGCCGTGGCCTCGGGCAAGGGTGGCGTGGGTAAATCTACCACCGCAGTAAATCTCGCCATGGCGCTGCAGGCCGAAGGCGCCCGAGTAGGTATTCTGGATGCGGATATTTATGGTCCGAGCCAGCCGCGTATGTTGGGTGTGGATCAAAAGCCCGATTCTAAGGACGGCAAAAGTCTCGAGCCGCTAATAGGTCATGGTGTGCAATCCATGTCCATTGGTTATTTGATTGACGAAGAAACGCCCATGATCTGGCGTGGACCGATGGTAACTCAGGCGCTTGAGCAATTACTTAATGACACTAACTGGGTGGATGTAGATTATTTGATCATCGACCTGCCGCCGGGCACTGGCGATATTCAATTGACCTTGGCGCAAAAAGTACCGGTTAGTGGCGCTGTGATCGTGACCACACCGCAGGATATTGCCTTGCTTGATGCGCGCAAGGCACTCAAGATGTTTGAAAAAGTGGATGTGCACGTGCTCGGTATTATCGAAAACATGAGTATTCATATTTGTAGCCAGTGTGGTCACGAAGAGCATATCTTCGGTGAAGGCGGTGGTAAGAGTATGTCTGAACAATACGATGTGGATTTTCTGGGTGCGTTGCCGCTTGATAAGAAAATTCGCGAAGAAGTGGATAGTGGTCGCCCCACAGTCGCAGTGGAGCCGGAAGATCGAATTTCTCAAATCTATCGTGAAATCGCCCGTCGTACCGCGGCTAAATTGTCATTACGCGCCAAAGAATATAGTGCGAAGTTCCCGAATATTGTGATACAAAATAACTAACAAGAATATACGGGCAATCACGAAAAAAATCGGCGGCTAGATTATTAAAGCCATCGATATAGCGAGGGAACTTCAATGAGCATTAAATCCGACCGCTGGATACGCCGCATGGTGGAATCCCAGGCGATGATCGATCCCTTCGAACCGGGGCAGGTGCGGGAAAACAGTCATGGCCGGTTGATTTCTTATGGCACTTCCAGTTACGGATACGATATTCGCTGCGCGGATGAATTCAAAATATTTACCAATATTAATTCGGCGATCGTTGATCCCAAAAACTTCGATGATAACAGTTTTGTGGATGTGAAGTCCGACGTCTGCATAATTCCTCCCAATTCCTTTGCCCTGGCACGCACCGTCGAATACTTTCGTATTCCGCGCAATGTATTAACAATCTGTCTGGGTAAATCCACCTATGCCCGTTGCGGCATCATTGTGAATGTCACACCGCTGGAACCGGAATGGGAGGGGCATGTCACGCTCGAGTTCTCCAATACCACGCCATTGCCGGCAAAGATTTATGCCAATGAAGGTGTCGCGCAGGTACTGTTTCTTGAATCAGATGAAGTGTGTGAGACGTCGTACAGGGATCGTGGTGGTAAGTATCAGGGGCAAAAGGGCGTGACGTTGCCCAAAGCTTAAGGGGCTGGGGTAGTAGCAGGTGAGTTCGTGGTTTGTTTGCTCGGTAACGGAATGCCCCTGAGTTCGATCAGGTTCGCGGTAATCGGACCATCATCTTCCTTACGCTGTTCGATGCGGACCGGTAGAAACTGGAGTTTTTCCGCGCACCATAATGTAGTCTGCCGGTTACTTTTCGTGATGACCACTTTGATAGTGTCAAACACGCCTATTTCCATGGCGAGACGTTCTTTCCCGCTAATCACAACATCGTAAGTCTTCATGGTACCGCCGTCGGCCACTTTATACATGAGGCTGTTTTTACCGGCGCTCAGGTCATACATAATGGCGAGTTGGTATAGCAGTTTGTCCAGCGTGTTTTCTTCGAGGTCCATAGTCCATGGATCACCATTGATGATATTAGTCACTTCGAATTCCTGCCAGTTAAAAAGCAGTTTCACATCACGCTTCTGATCGCTGCTGTTTTGATAGGTGTATTCGTGGGGCACCAGATTATTTTCCTGTAACCGCCAATAACTGCGTTCCACGACCTTGCCTCTGGTGAAGAGTTTGGCAATACCTCCGGGTTTGGTTATGGATTCAAATACAAAGTTGCCATTACCTTTATCGTGCAGGATGCGAGTAGTACTACCGACCGACATGACTCCTTTGGTGACCTGGTACTCTGCCGTGAATGGTGTCGGCATGGGTGCCGTCCATGCGAAGGAGCTGAATAGAATGAGAGACGCGGTAATCATCAGGCACAGCATAATGATGCCTGGTCTGGGCTCAGTGTGCGTTTTGCTATATCTGATATCCTGAAATGATCGTTGTGACGCTAGGTAATCCACAGCAAGTCCTTTCAAACCACATATGTTAAGTATTAACTAATCGACTCTTAATGGCGAGTTTTTAGCGGCAAATTTTTGTAACTTTGTGCTGAAAATAAATCGAAGTGCGTTGTTTTGATTAGGCTTTGGGATTGGGTTCAGGTTCCGCCAGATATTGCACAGGCTGTAACAAAAGTTGATTGTCGAGATAAACCTGGTGATTCCGATATTCCAGGCGTGATTCGGCAAACCAGCGAACCGCCGTAGGATAGATGTGATGTTCCTGCTGCAAGACACGTCTGGCGAGTTTATCCGCCGTATCATCTTCCCTGACCGGCACCTTGACTTGCAGGATGGCCGGCCCACCATCCAGTTCCGGGGTAACGAAATGCACGGTGGCGCCATGCAGTGTTTCGTTCGCATCAATAGCGCGCTGATGCGTATTAAGCCCCCGATATTTTGGCAACAGGGAAGGGTGAATGTTGATGAGTTTGCCGAGGTAGTGTTTCACAAAATCATCGGACAAAATTCGCATAAATCCCGCCAGCACGACCAGTTTTGGCTGATATTGATCGACAAGCTGCTGCAATTGGCGGTCATAGTCTTCGCGGGAACTGTTTTTATCAGCTGGCAGTACGTGAGTGGGGATGCCAGCGTTTGCCGCGCGCACCAATCCATAGGCATCAGCGCGATTGCTAATGACCGCGCGGATTTCCGCAGGCAGGCCCTGTTGTATGGCGTCAATAATGGCCTGCAAGTTACTGCCGTTGCCGGAGATGAGAGCCACGATGGGTAATTTGTCGTGCGACTTTTGCGGTGGGTTCATTGATAAATGTAATTTTTCGATAGCGTGACTTTACTTGCTGCATTACCTGCCACAGCAATAACGCGGAACTGGCTTCAGATGTCACTAAGGAATTGAAGAAACCACAATAATTGGGGTTCTCCGCTAATCAACGATAACCTGCTCTTGGTTATTCGTGCGTTCGCTTATCTGGCCAATTAAAAAGGCAGTTTCACCCTGTTTGTTTAAGTGCTGGATGGCTTGATCTGCGTCCGCCGCTTTGACAATCACGACCATGCCGATCCCGCAGTTAAAGGTGCGTAACATTTCTTCTTCTTCCACGTTGCCGTTTTCCTGTATCCACTGGAAAATCTTGGGTTGTTTCCAGCTGTTTTTCCTGATCTGGGCAACACAATTTTCCGGGAGTACGCGCGGAATATTTTCCAGCAGCCCGCCGCCCGTGATGTGCGCCAGGGCGTGTACTTCTACCTTCTTGAACAACGATAACAGGGGTTTGACGTAAATACGCGTCGGTTGCAGCAACGCTTCTCCGAGGGTTTTACCATCAAAGCGCTCGAGTAGATCGGCATCAGTAACATCAATAATTTTGCGAATCAGTGAATAGCCGTTGGAGTGAGCACCCGATGATTTCAGTCCAACCAATGCATCACCGGGCGCGACCTTGCGTCCATCAATAATGTCATCTTTTTCTACGATTCCCACGGCAAATCCAGCCAGGTCATATTCATCTTTCTGGTACAGTCCTGGCATCTCTGCAGTTTCGCCGCCCACCAACGCAGAACCGGCCTGCTCGCAACCGGCGGCGATACCTTTGATGACATCGGCGGCGACGTCCACATGTAATTTGCCGGTGGCGTAATAATCCAGGAAAAACAGCGGTTCGGCGCCCTGGACTACCAGGTCATTGACGCACATGGCGACCAGGTCAATGCCGATGGTGTCGTGGGTGCCCATAGTCATGGCAAGCTTTAGCTTGGTGCCCACGCCATCTGTGCTGGACACCAGGACCGGCTGGCGATATCGTTCGACGGGCAATTCAAACAAGGAACCAAAACCGCCCAATCCGGCCAAAACCTCGGGACGACTGGTTTTTGCCGCATAGGGTTTGATTTTATCCACCAGTTCGTTGCCCGCATCGATATCAACGCCGGCATCTTTGTAACTGATTGGTGTTTTTGAGGCTTGGTCCGTGGAATTCATATTTTGCACATCCTTAAAAAACGCGTAATCTTAGTAATACCAAGTAGTTGAGTCATCCAAGACATCTTGACATTCGATATCCTGTCGCATAGCGTGAATTGTATTATGAAAACATTCAAATTTGATAAATTTTTACCATCCCTCTTATTGTTTTTCTGGATTTTCGGCGCTGATGCTGCCGTTGTTCAGGGTTTGTACGAATCAGAAAAGCTGGTCGGCAACCAGTCCAAGTCCCAGCGTGAAGAAGCGATGAAGAATGCCTTGACCGAGGTGTTAGCGAAAGTGAGCGGGCGGCCGGACGTGGGAACCCTGCCTGATATCCAGGCGGCGCTGGGAAAACCCGCAAATTACGTACAACAGTACCGTTATCAAAAAATTCCTGATAACAGTTATCTCAGTACCGACGCTGCACGTGGCTCACAAATCATCTGGTTACGGTTTGACGAGAAGGCCGTAAACAAATTGCTGCAAAAGAATAACCTGCCGGTATGGGGGCGGACGCGGCCAACTACCCTGATCTGGCTGGCGGTGGAACAGGATGGCGCGCGCTACATGATTGGCAGTAACTCCCAGGAAGAAATTCGTTACGCACTGGACAACGAAGCGAAGCGCCGTGGCGTGGCGACGGTGTTGCCGTTACTGGATCTCGAGGACCAGCAAAAACTGACCTTTGCAGATGTTTGGAATAATAACCAGGAACCGATTTTTCAGGCATCCCAGCGTTATCAGGCCGAAGCGATTTTGGTCGGACGCATGAGCCTGAGCGCCAGTGACAGCTGGCAGGGTCGCTGGGTGCTATATGAAGGAGGGCAAGGGCTGAGCTGGAATGCGCAGGGTTCTGCTATGAGCCAGCTATTGGATACCGGTGTGCTGGGAACTCTGGAAATTCTTGGTTCCCGATATGCCCAGGTGTATGACGATAGTGGCACTGGCGTCTTCAATATCGCGATTGTTGACGTGAAGTCGCTGGATCAGTTTGCGCGTGTCAGCCAGTACTTGCAATCGCTGGAGCAAGTGCAAAATGTATATACCACTTATGTTGATAATAACAGTGTTTCTTACCGTCTCGATATTCGCGGTAATTCCAAAGGGCTGATTCAGACCATTGGTCTGGGTAATGTGCTCGCTACGGTTGCCTCGCCGTCTGAGCCCGGTAATCCTGGCTCAAACCCGATGCAGGGACTGCAAAGTGGCCAACAGATCGAAATCCAGGAAACCGCACCGACGACTGCACATATCTATCGCCTGTTACCGTGAAGTCGCGTGACATTCCCAATGCCATTAGCCTGTTACGAATCGCGCTGGTCATACCGGTTATCTATTTCATATTAGAGCGCGAGTTCAGTTATGCCCTGGTGTTGTTTTTTGTTGCCGGGATTTCCGACGCCCTGGACGGCTATCTGGCGAAACGCAATAACTGGATATCCCGCCTCGGCAGCATACTTGATCCGCTCGCGGATAAGTTGTTGCTGGTATTCTCATATCTCGCCCTTGGCTGGCTGCATGAAATACCCATGTGGCTGGTTATCGCGGTCATGATGCGGGACGTGGTGATTGTAGTTGGCGCCATTGCCTATCACGAGCTAATTGGCGAATATGACATGATGCCGACCTGGATGAGTAAGACCAATACGTTTTTCCAAATCCTTTTGGTACTCACTGTGGTATTTTCCCTCGGCGCATATACGTTGCCGGTATGGTTAATTGATGGATTAGTCTATACAGTGGCGGCAACGACATTAGTCAGTGGTATCAATTATGTGTGGGTTTGGGGCAGGCGAGCTATGGCTGCCAATAAAGTTGGCCCCTGAATAAACTGGGAATCAATTTAAAACAGGGTTAAAGGAATGACCAGCTCATCAACCAAATGGCTTTTAGTCGGTATCTTTACCAGCGGAATCCTTGTCTATTTGCTGGCGCCGGTGCTCACGCCATTTTTACTTGGTGCCTTATTTGCGTATCTAGGTGATCCACTGGTAGACAAGCTGGAAGCTCGCAAGCTGTCACGTACTGCGGCAGTGGTCGTTGTGTTTGTGGTCATTCTGCTGGTGGTTCTGGCTTTACCGCTGATTCTGTTGCCCCTGATAGAGCAACAAATTTCCAAGCTGGTGGCCAATATTCCCAAATACATTGATTGGATACAACATACGGTGGTGCCGTTTTTAAGTAGCAAGCTCAACATCGATCCAGGATTGTTCGACACCGACGCATTAAAGAAAAGTATCATGGCGCACTGGCGTGACGTGGGCGGAATAGCTAGTCGTATTATGACTACTATCACCCAATCTGGTGTGGCATTAATTGCGTTGTTCGCGAACCTGGTCCTGGTGCCCGTGGTCACCTTCTATTTACTGCGCGATTGGGATGTATTGGTGGAGAAGATACATCATCTTATTCCTCGTAAGCAGGAACCGGTAATAAGTAAACTGGCCAGGGAGTCTGATGTCGTCCTCGGTCAGTTTTTGCGTGGTCAATTGACAGTGATGGTGGCGCTGGGCACGGTATACACGGTGGGCCTGTTAATTGTCGGGCTGGACCTGGCGTTGCTGGTGGGACTGGTTGCGGGATTGGTAAGCTTTGTACCCTACCTGGGATTCATCGTCGGGATACTGTTCGCAGGTATCGCGGCAATCATGCAATTTGGTGATCCGATTTATTTGCTCTATGTTGCGATTGTTTTCGCTGTCGGCCAGTCACTGGAAGGCATGGTGCTTACGCCGTTACTGGTGGGGGATAAAATTGGCCTGCACCCCGTAGCAGTAATATTTGCGGTTATGGCTGGCGGGCAGTTATTCGGATTTGTAGGAATACTAATCGCTTTGCCTGTAGCTGCAGTCGTGGTTGTCATGCTGCGTTATATTTATGGTGTGTATACCGAAAGCGAGTTATATGGCAACTCAAAGCCGGAGCAAGACACAGGCGCTGTGGACTAACTGTGCCATTGATTATTAATGCCTTCGTGACGTAATTTCTGTAAACGTAATTCCTCTCATGCCACAACAAATTCCACTTGGCTTCACCTTCAATAACGATATCAGCTTCGATACGTTTGTTACTGGTGAAAACATAGAAGCTGTTAGCGCAGTGCGAACACTGGGCGCTGAAAGTGGTGAACGTTTTATTTATCTATGGGGCAAGCTAGGATCCGGCAAGTCACACTTGTTGCAGGCACTGTGTCAACTCTGGGGTGAGCAGAACAATCCAGTGGCGTTTTTGGCATTAGAGGATACGGATCAATACTCACCGCTCATGCTCGAGGGGCTGGAACAGTTGTCGATAGTGTGCATTGATGACATCCACGCTATTGCCGCGGATGCGGCATGGGAAGAAGCCCTGTTCCATTTTTTTAATCGCGCTTATGATCGCAAGACGCCACTTATCATTACCGGTAACGCGGCACCCGCACAGTTAAACCTTCAGTTGCAGGATCTCCGGTCACGGCTGGGTTGGGGGTTGGTATTGCATCTCAAGCCGCTGCAGGATGAGCAAAAGCTGGAGGCGTTGCAGGCTCGAGCCGCGCTACGTGGCCTGGAGTTAGCGACTGATGTCGGCCGGTTTTTATTGAATCGCTACAGCCGGGATCTGGGTGAATTGTTCGCTTTACTGGACAGGCTCGATCAGGCTTCGCTCAGTGAGCAGCGTCGCCTGACCATTCCTTTTCTTCGTCAGCATATCTGAAACAATCTGTCGCTTCCCGTTGTGCTGTTTAGCAAACGGGGTGGCGTTTTTCCACGAATATCCAGATCCCGTCGGGCGCCAGCTCGTCTTGCAACGAAGAGCGCACGTTAATCTGGCCGCAGGAAACGCCAAAATGCATTAAGGTTCTGACGATGAATGTAGTGTGTTTGGTTTTGTCTGCCGCCACCACATGAATCACCTGGTTGGGTTTGTCGCAGGCGAGGGTAGCGCAGCGGCGCAGGATGGCGAGTTCCTGGTGAGTGGCAATGACATGTTCTTTTAGGTTCAGGCAAATGCCCCACAACGCACTTTTTGCGAGTTGGGAAAAACTGCCTGGGACCAGGGAACTGCTGTTGGCAACGGCATGATGTGGAGATGGTGTGTACATGCGATGGTTCCTCAATTTTTACTGTTTGACATGGGATTAACTGTCATTAAACACCACGACAAAGGCATTGAGGTGGCACAAAAATGATAAATTATGGCAGAGAATTTTTCGATGTAAGCGCTTGTATTTTGTGAGTAAGGTCACACAAACTCAGTGCGCATAAATTCAATTTATGGATTTAGGGACAGCGTGACGTTCGCCAGACGTTTGCCCAGCGTCGTGCACAGGCGTTGTTCTGTCTCGGTGAGGGGAAGATCACTATCAGCGCCCGCTACATGACTGGCGCCGTAGGGGGTGCCACCACTGGTGGTATTGATCAGGTCTGGATTGGTATAGGGTAGACCGATAATCATGGCACCGTGATGCAGCAGCGGTATCATCATAGAAAGCAGTGTAGCTTCCTGGCCGCCGTGCATGGAGGATGAGGAAGTAAATACAGCGGCGGGTTTATCCACCAGTGTTCCCGAAAGCCAGAGTGACCCGGTGGTTTCGAGAAAGTATTTCAGTGGCGCCGCCATGTTGCCAAAACGGGCCGGACTCCCTAAGGCTATCGCCGCGCATTCCTTCAAATCGTCATGACTGACATAAGGTGCGCCCTTGTCGGGTACCGGGCTTTGCGTCGCTTCACAGACTGTAGAGACCGGAGGCACTGAGCGGATGCGTGCCTGTACGCCATTTACCGATTCAATTCCACGCGCCACCAGTTTGGCCATGTCGGCAACGGAACCATGCCGGCTATAATATAAAACTAAAATTTCAATCACTTAGTATTTCTCCAGTTACAGAATATCCAGCACTTTTTCCGGTGGGCGTCCCAATGCTGCTTTATCGTCCTTAACAACGATGGGACGTTCGATGAGTTTAGGATGTGCCAGCATGATATCGATGATTTGTTCGTCCGTCAGGGAACTGTTATCCAGGCCTTGTGTTTTATATTCCGCTTCTTTCTTACGTAATAGATCCCGCGGTTTAATGTTGAGCATTTTCAGGATTCTTTTGAGTTCGCTTTTAGAGGGTGGCGTTTTTAAATACTCAACGATCACCGGTTTGACTTTATTGTCTTCGAGCAACTGTAAAGTGTGCCGTGACTTGGAGCAGCGCGGATTGTGATAAATGGTAACAGCCATTGTTATTCTCCCTAAGTTGTGGCTGATTTTAACCCCGTATTTCCCGTCTGTGTGTAAATTTTTATTGCCTTGACAGTATAGAATGTCGATGCTAGCTTGAATTCAAATAACAACGAGTAATCCCTGTCATATAGCAGGTTTTTCATGATCACCACAAATCGCAAATTGATGTCACTTCCCTTGTTGCTCAGCGCATTAATGCTACTGTTCAGTTGCGCGTCCGCGCCTGTGCAGGAGATGAGCGATGCGCGGCAGGCGATACAGGCTGCCAGGGAAGCTGGTGCGCAGAACGGTACGCAATCTTCAAGCCTGGAGAAAGCGGAAGCTTTATTGAAAGAAGCAGAGCTGTCACTGGAAAATGGCGAATATAAAAAAGCGCGACTCACTGCCGTGCAGGCGCGCGACGAAGCATTGCGGGCACAAAAAGATCTCACACAATCTTCTCCTTCCTCGGCTAACTAACGCCGTCAATAATGAGTAACTTTCTGTTTTTTCATAAATAATTACTAAATAGGCGGACAGTTTTAATCTGGCCGTTGTAAAAGCTTCATCGCACTTGCTCATCTACCATTCGTTCGAGTTAGTACCTTTAATCTCTTGGTTGGAGACTATATTTCTGGATGTTCACCAATTAAACCGTGATCAAAACAAGTTGTTGAAAGTCCAGGAGAAGAAGGCACTTATTGTGCATAAAAAGTACAGAAAGAAATTATCGATAACTCGGATGCTGTCTATGGGATTTTGTACATATTAAAGATCAGTGCAAATATTGGCCATCAAACAGCATAATCGCTAATACCGCTGGCTTGTTCAAATTAGACTCAAGGATTTGCGCGATGAAACCGCTAAGGACAGTAATTAGCAGGTGTCTAACTTGGTTGAATATATTGCCAAATCCATCATAGCGAAAAGCAACAGGCGAGCGGTCGAGACAACTAGGTAGTCAGAAGTCATACAACCAGGTAAGACAGTATCGACAAGGAAATACCTGTTTTAGCAATGAAAGAGCCACCGATAGTAGTAAACAATATTTTGTTAGTAGGTGATGATCAGCAATCCAACGCTGAGATAGCCGATTTACTTGCGCACACGCAACTGACCAATTCCGCTATTACTTCTCGTCTTCTCGGCGACGCATTGCCTGAAACTGTCAATGAATGCCCCGAGTTCGATATCGCATTAATTAATATTACCGATCAGGCGAATGTTTCACGCGCAAGCGTTGAACAATTACTACAATTGCTTAAACGATCAGTTCCAGCGCTGATGATTTGCGCATCGAAAACGACGTCCAGGGCGCTGCAACCATTAAGTGAGCAATGTGTTGAAATATTTCAGCGTCGGGATATTTCGCCGGCGTTACTCAGGTGCGCAATCAGTTATGTTACGGCCAATCGGCAACTGCGCAACAAGATGCTCGAGAGCGAAATTCGCTATGTTGCCGTACTGGATGGTATTGCAGAGGGGGTCATCGTTTGTGATGCCGATGGAAATATTGAATCCATGAATCCAGTGGCGGAGCAGATATTTGGTTGCGTGGAAAGTAATGTCATCTCAAAGAATCTTGTCAATGTTTTAAGCGGCGCTGATCAACTTCATGTGCAACGCTTTATTGAAGAGACCAGGGATACCGTAAATGAGGAATTCTCCCGATTTGCTGAAGAAGTGCAGGGTAGACGTATCGACGGCTCGCAGTTTCCAATGGAGCTATTGATAAGTAGCGCGCGCTTGTCCAGTCGGGTTGTATTGACGTGCATCGTGCGGGATATTACCGCGCATAAACAAAAAGAAGAGGAACTGCAACTTACCGCAACGGCATTTGAAACGCATACTGCAATATTAATTACCAGCGTTGATGGCACCATATTGCGCGTCAACCCGGCGTTTACGCAAATTACCGGTTATAGTGCAGAGGAGGCCGTAGGTAACAATCCCAAAATGCTGCAATCCGGCCATCATGATAAAGCGTTTTACGATAGCTTCTGGGAATCTGTGCGTGCCACAGGTCGATGGGAAGGTGAAATCTGGAATAAGCGTAAGAATGGTGAAATTTATCCCGAATGGCAGACCATCACTGCAGTAAAAAACAACACCGGGGAAGTGACGCACTATGTGGCAACCTTCCAGGATATTACCGAGCGTAAACAAACCCAGGCGTTGATAGAGCATCAGGCTTTCTACGATTCATTAACTAATTTACCGAACCGGCGCATGATGCTTGATCGCCTGAACCAGGAGTTATCGTCTGCGCGCCGTCACCAGGTATATGGGGCGTTATTGTTCCTCGATCTGGATCATTTCAAAACCCTGAACGACTCCATGGGGCATGCCGTGGGGGATTCCTTACTCCAACAAATGGCCAAACGACTAACTAATCACGTTCGCGCTGAAGATACCGTTTCCCGCCTGGGTGGCGATGAATTTGTGGTATTGCTTTCCAATCTTGGCGCCAGTGAAAAGTCGGCAATGGCAACGGCCAATAACATCTCCAAAAAAATTCACGCCTCGATATCCCGTCCTTATCAACTGGAAGGCCATGGCTTTAGTTTTACATCCAGTATCGGTATTACTTTGTTCCCGTTTGCCGAAGATACAGCGGATGACGTGTTGAAACATGCTGATGCGGCGATGTATCGCGCAAAAAGTAAAGGGCGCAACGCGATTTGTTTTTATCAATCCAGCATGCAAGCCGAGGCGGACCAGCGGCTGCAACTTGAGAAGGAGCTGCGTGCGGCTATTCACAATAATGAACTGGTGCTCTATTACCAGCCACAGTTCAATAATCAGGGTGGGCTGGTGGGTGCTGAAGCTTTATTGCGCTGGAGCCATCCGAAGCGTGGCATTGTGGAACCCAGAGACTTCATTGCATTAGCGGAGGAAACTAACTTGATTCAACCCATGGGTGTGTGGGTCATGAAGACGGCGGTTAAGCAATATGTGGAGTGGCTGGATAGCGGCCTGTTTACCGGACGTGAATATATTGCTATTAACGTAAGTCCTCGACAGATTCAGCAAGATGAATTCGTCTCGAATATCGCTGACATTCTTGATGAACATGCTGTTTCACCACGCTGCCTCAAGCTGGAACTTACCGAAAGTGTGTTGTTAGATGATTTACATGACGTGGTGGAAAAAATGAACCAATTGAAAGAATTGGGTGTGTCGTTTTCAATGGATGACTTTGGCACCGGTTTTTCTTCCTTGTCCTATCTTAAACGATTGCCTTTTGATCAAATCAAAATCGATAAGACCTTTATTCGCGATGTATCACGTGATCTTAACGATGCGGCCATTGTGGAAACAATCATTGCCATGGCAGAACATCTGAAGCTGGATGTCATAGCTGAAGGGGTGGAAACCCGGGAAGAGTTTGAATTTCTGCAGCGCAAGGGTTGCGCTAATTATCAGGGTTTTTACTTCAGCACGCCGCTGCAAGCGTCGTCTTTTGAACAAACCATTCGCCAGCTAAAAAACTATAAACCATCCGCAGTAAAAACCGGCTGATCACCCTATCCATTCACTATGCAAAACCGGGAATCCCCGTGGCGTGCCGATTGGTGGGGTGGTACACTTGCAACCTGAAAATTCCAATCGGGCGTTGAACAATAATGACGAAAAAGTTTGCGAGACTCGAGTCGGCATTTGAAGGTTTTTTATGGCAGAGCCGGTTCGTTGTGCTGTTTGCAGTGATAGCCAGTTTATTTACGTCACTGACGATGTTTTATGTCGCCACCGTGGACGCCTATTACATGGCGACACATTTGATAGGCTATGCTTCTCCGGATATGGATATCCCAACCCGCGCGGCAATGCGTGCTGAGACGATCACACATGTGGTGGAAATTATCGATGGCTACTTGTTGGCAGCGGTGTTGCTGATATTTGCGCTGGGTTTGTACGAGTTGTTTATCAGTCGCATCGATGTCATCAGCAATGAGGAAGAGCATGGTACTGCATCCAATGTGTTGATCATTAATAGCCTGGATGATCTGAAAACCCGTTTGGCGAAGGTCATTCTGATGATTTTGATTGTGCGCTTCTTTGAAAACGCTATCAGTATGAAATTTGCTGATCCCCTGGATCTCCTGTATCTGGCGGCTGGTATCGCGCTAATTGGTTTGGCGTTATATCTCAGTCACGAGGGAGAAAAGCACGCGTCTCCCGTCCAGCACGCAGCAGAAAAACAGCAAGAGCATTAACGCGACGACATTTGTTGTCGAATTGATATTCTGTCTATAACTGTTGGTCTAAGCTTGCGTCACCGGAATGCCCGCAATGTGTTGGCGCCAGTGAGCGGGGCCGGTGCTGTGCACTGATTCTCCCTTGCTGTCCACGGCTACCGTGACCGGCATGTTTTCCACTTCGAATTCGTAGATGGCCTCCATTCCCATTTCCTCGAATGCGATAGTTTTAGCGCTACGGATGGATTTCGAAACCAGATAAGCCGCGCCACCTGTTGCAATCAAATACACCGCACCGTGTTTCCTGATGGATTCAATCGCGGCAGGGCCGCGTTCGGCTTTACCGATCATGCCAATCAGGCCGGTCTTGGCGAGCATTTTCTCCGTAAACTTATCCATTCGGGTAGCGGTGGTTGGGCCGGCGGGTCCCACTACTTCATCGCGCACCGCATCAACCGGGCCGACGTAATAAATAAAGCGGTTAGTAAAATCCACTCCTTTTGGCAATCGTTGGCCTTTTTCCAGTAAATCGAGAATGCGCTTGTGCGCCGCGTCCCGACCAGTGAGAATTTTCCCGGAGATTAACAATGTTTCGCCTGGCTTCCACTTGGCGATATCGGATTTGCTGAGGATATCCAGGTTGACTTTGCGCGCTGAGCTGTCGAATCCCTCTTCAATTTCGGGCCACTGGGCGAGATCTGGGACCGGTAAATTTACCGGTGCACTACCATCAAGCGTGAAATGTATGTGCCGTGTGGCAGCGCAATTGGGGATCATGGCAACAGGTTTGGATGCGGCATGCGTCGGGTAATCCATAACCTTTACGTCGAGCACTGTGGTTAGCCCTCCTAAGCCCTGGGCGCCGATGCCGAGTTGATTGACTGCGTTGTAAATATCCAGGCGTAACGTTTCAATAGTTGTCCTGGATTTTTTCTGTTGTAGTCTGTGAATGTCGATGGGTTGCATCATGGCGCGCTTCGCAAGCAGCATGGCTTTTTCCGGTGTACCGCCGATACCGACCCCTAATATGCCTGGCGGACACCAGCCTGCGCCCATCCCTGGAACGGTATTAACCACCCATTCCACGATATCATCGCTGGGATTGAGGATGGTAAAGCGGGCTTTGTTTTCCGATCCGCCGCCCTTGGCAGCCAGAATGATATCAACTTTATTACCCGGTACGACATTCATGTGAATCACCGCTGGTGTATTGTCGCCAGTATTTTTGCGATTTCCCGCTGGATTGCTCATCACGGAGGCGCGCAGGGGATTGTCGGGATCGGTATATGCCTGGCGCACACCTTCGTTCACCATATCCTCGATGCTAATGGTTGCGTTCCAGCGCACATCCATACCGATGTCCAGAAAAACTACAGCGATGCCAGTATCCTGGCAAATGGGGCGATGACCCAGGGCGCACATGCGGGAATTGATCAGTATCTGAGCCATCGCCGTTTTGGCGGCAGGGGATTCTTCCCGTTGGTAGGCTTCAGTTAGTGCGTGAATAAAATCCGGTGGATGAAAATAGGATATATACTGAAATCCTTCGCGAATGCTGTTGATGAACGTATCCTGGTCAATGGTTGACATATTTTGCCTTTTATAGATTGGTTACGAATCTTGCATTTGCGTCGGCCCAAAGGGTAGTCAGTGTATAATAGAGTAAGCGTACTGCGCCTGCTGCTACCGGAGTCTTTGGGGTGAATGAACCACAATTGTCGTCATATCGCAGAAGTCTACCGAGGATTGGTGCCAAAAATCAAAAATCAAGCACTTAGCTTGTAATCACAATTGTGTGTTAAACAGTCAATTAGACTATGTGGTTGTTTCACTTTGCTTAAAGCGCCCGTGCCGGATTTTTTCTTTCTGGATGACGTAAGCTGTTGACACAAGGTCTAATTTCCCTCAAACTACGTCGCTTGCTTTTTGGGAGGGGTTCCCGAGTGGCCAAAGGGATCAGACTGTAAATCTGACGGCTCAGCCTTCGGTGGTTCGAATCCACCCCCCTCCACCACTTCCACATTATATATGTGCATTGGAAAGGTGGTTGGACAACTGGCGAGCACAGGCGGGTGTAGTTCAATGGTAGAACCTCAGCCTTCCAAGCTGATGACGTGGGTTCGATTCCCATCACCCGCTCCAGCTATTGGGTAAAAGGCATACTATCGCGTAACCATTCATAGCGATAAGAATTATGGAAGACAACTTTATCATTTTCAAATTGAACTGATCGGATGTTGAAGTTGTCTTGGGCATGATGTATCGAGCCTAAGCTTGTTTGCCCATATAGCTCAGGAGGTAGAGCACTTCCTTGGTAAGGAAGAGGTCACCGGTTCAAATCCGGTTATGGGCTCCATGGTTTTTTGTTTTAAATAAAGTACACAAACGCGTTCTATAACAGTGTTCTAGTTGCTTATAGAATTACATTTACTCATTAACAACGTCGCTGATATTGAAAGAGGATCCGTAGATGTCCAAAGAAAAATTCGAACGAACGAAACCGCATGTGAATGTAGGAACGATCGGTCACGTCGACCATGGCAAGACCACGTTGACAGCGGCGATCACCA
>Ga0209742_10000624_pt1 | contig 18160 bp, 18 predicted proteins | sample DeeMarSeWOR38_10_FD_187462 | JGI IMG/M metagenome (GOLD analysis project Ga0209742, IMG submission 187462) | Marine sediment microbial communities from White Oak River estuary, North Carolina - WOR-3-8_10 (SPAdes) (version 2) | ecosystem: Environmental > Aquatic > Marine > Intertidal zone >... | reverse complement strand
ACCGGCATTCCGGGTTTGAGCTGGCCCTGCGGGTTGCTCACTGAGAGTTCGATGGCATATACGGTGGTGACGCGCTCTTCCTGGGTCTGGACATTACGAGGCGTGTATTCGGCCCGGTCGGCGATGCGCACGACGGTGGCCTCGAAAGTTTGACCTGGGAACGAATCGGAGGTCAGCTGAGCCGGATCACCCAGGTTTATCTGGCCGTATTTGTTCTCCGGGATGAAGACAGTAACGGTCAGATTATCTAATTGTCCAACAGACAGCGCGGCGACTCCTGGAGGAATGGTTTCGCCGGGTTCGATATTGCGTGTCATCACCACACCATCTGCCGGGGTTGTGACCATCAACAAATCCACTTGCACCTGCGCGGCTTCCAGGTCCGCCTGGGCGGTATCTAACTGGGCTTGAGCAACGGCCAGCTGTTCCTGGGTGGGGGTTTGGGATCTGGCCAGGTCTAGTTGGGCTTGGGCGTTGGCGACGCGCTCTTCAGCCAGAGTCACATCGTCTGGATCGGGGCCTAGTTCCAAATCCTCCAATTTTCCCTGGTTATGTGCGATCAGTGCCTCATAATAGGCTACATCTTCGGATTTGGGGCCATCCTTGACATCCTCCCAGTCGCGTTCGGCTTCCAGTAATTGAGCCTGGGCTGTGGCCAATTCAGCTTCGGCGACGTTGATATCAGTTTCGGAGCCAGTGCTTGAGACACCGTTATAACGCCGTACAGCCGCGTCATAATTATATTGAGCCTCTGATAGTTTGGCCTGATAAGTAGCCCGGTTGACGCTGAATTCAGATCGATTGGCCCAATTCTTGAATTCTTTCTGGGCATCTTCGAGAGCCTTCTTAGCCAGGACAACCTGGGCCCAGGCGGCGTCGATATCCTTCTGGCTGCCTACCGATTGGATAATATTCAGCCGCTTATCTGCATCTTTAACGGCCTTCTTCGCATCAGCAATGGCTTTCGCTGCCAGCGCTTGTTGCAGATCTGGGTTGAGTAAATCTTCCAGGGCTTCTTCGGCGTCCTTTTTGGCCTGGAGAGTCTCGGCCGCCACCAGGTTGTGGTTTTCATAGAGCTGGTCCAGGGCATACTGCGCGCTGGCGAGTTCTAGCTGTGCGCTCGCGATGGAAGCCTGCCGTTCTTCATTGGTCATTCCGGCTGCGACCATATCATAATTTGCCTGAGCGATAGCCAGGGCGCTCTCGGCCTGGCGCAGTTGGGCTTCAAGCAGTCTGTTTTCGATGCGAAAAAGGGGATCACTTTGGGAGACCTGATCGCCTTCGCTGATCCATACCTGCGCGATGCGCCCTCCAATTTCAGGGGATATAATCACTTCGATCATTTCGACCACGCCGGAAGCCTGGATAGTTTCATTGCCTCCAAACGGCAGGGAATCACAAGCGCTCAGCGCCAGGCAAAAGAGAACTGCGATAATTAGAAAGCGGTATAGATTGGTTTTCATGTTAACCTCCAATCATCTCATACTAGCGATAAAAACATCTTCTAATGAGGGCTCGATCACGGACATCGAGCCGGGATCAATGCCAGCCCCTCGTAATTGACCTTCAATAGCCGGCTGGTGTGTCTGCACCTCGGGTGCAACGACATGCACGAGCGACCCGTAAAGCTCGATTTCATCCACGGGTAACTCTCCGCTTTCCTGGGCCGCCCGCAATAGTTGTATGGTTTGGATCGCATCGGATGGTTCGATCTCGAGCACCTGCCCGACCATCTTCTCGCGCTTGATCTCTTGCGGCGAGCCGTAGGCGATGATCTTGCCACGTTGGATGAAGGCCAGCCGATGGCAGTGTTCGGCTTCATCCATATAGTGGGTTGTGACGAAAACGGTGACTCCACGGGCGATTTGGCGATAGAGCAGATCCCAAAAATCCCGGCGGGAGATCGGATCGACCCCAGCAGTCGGTTCGTCCAGGAAGAGGATTTCCGGGCGGTGCAGGATCGCCGCGCTGAGGGCTAACCTCTGCCGCCAGCCGCCAGACAGATCGCGGGTTTTGCTGCGCTCGCGACCCACTAATCCAGACATCTCCAAAGCATCTTGGATGCGAGAGTCCAACGCTGAGTTGCTCAATCCATACGCCTTCCCAAAAAATTGCAAATTCTGTAGCACGGTCAGGTCGTTATATAGACTAAAACGCTGCGACATGTAACCAACTCGGGGGCGGATTGCAGTGGTGTCGCCATCTACCGGCATGCCCAACACTTCTATGGAACCCTGGCTGGGTCGCATCAGCCCAAGCATCATGCGGATGGTGGTGGTCTTTCCTGAGCCATTGGGGCCGAGGAAGCCGAAGATCTCACCAGCATGGACGTCGAAATCGACCTGGTCAACGGCAGTGAAATCATCAAAACGTTTGGTCAGCTGATGAGCGCTGATGGCAGGGGTTGACTGATTGCTCATAAGGATTTATCTAATCCAAAGCCCGGCGGATAAAACGCCAGGAGATAGCGCTGATGGCGATACCCAAAAGTACCAAGGCTAAGATATGCGGCCACAGGATCGCCAGGTTGGCGCCCTTGATCAGGATGCCGCGTAATATCGATAACCAATGGTTCGCAGGGATGAAATTGGCAAAGAATTGGACGATTTTTGGCATACCCTCGACCGGGGCCGCATAACCTGTGAACATAAAGTCGACCATTCCAACCAACAATACCAGCAGAAATGCCTGGTGCTGGGATTTGGAGAATACGGATATCACCATGCCTTTGCCCAATTCGACGAAGATATAGCCAAAGGCTACGATAAGCAGCAGCGCAAGAGAACCCCGGATGGGAACGCCGAAAGCCAGGTTGACCATGCCTAACATAAGCAGAAAATCTACGTAGCCAATGATGATGACCGGAATAGATTTGCCGATGATGATCTCTAGAGAAGAGAATGGCATTACCAGGAGCTGTTCTAGCGTGCCCAATTCGCGCTCCCTGGAAAATGCCAGGGCGGCGAAAAGCATTACCGTAAACTCTAACATCAGCGCCAGCTCGGCTGGTGTGGTGTATAGCGCTTCTTTTAGTGCCTCGTTAAAGCGAACCCTTAAACTAGGTTCGAAGCCGGCGAACTCCTCAGGGTCCAGGTTCAATCGCTCGATGAGGATCTTATTGCCAATATCCCTGGTTATACCCTCAATAGCGCGCAGGGCTTCAGTAGCAGGAATACTCTCAGCGCCATTCAGGATGACCGATAACCTCGGTTGCCCTGTGGATGAGGCCAGCTCATTTGCATATCCTGGCGGGATAATCAAAGCCGCGTTGATCTGGCCGCGATCAATTGCATTTTCAATGGCAGCAATCTCGTAAGTCTGGTCTTCCAGGTTAAAAGTGCCGGTGTTTTCCATTGCAATTACAAGTTGGCGGCTGGCAGGACTTTTATCCTGATCCAAAACCATCAAGGGCAGGTTGGTAATGGGACGCGAGGTTGCCCAGGCGATTACGAGCAGCTCCATGGCGCCTCCGATCAGCATGAATGCCGGTAACCACCAGTCATTGCGTAAATGGATGAATTCTTTGATGGAAAGAGACCAGATTCGTCTGAACATAATCGTATCAGGCCAGTTTCTTACGGAAGAACAGCGCAGCTACTCCGGTAAAGGCTAAACCTAATCCTAAGAGCATGATCGTTTGGGGCCACAGAACAGCCAGCCCAACCCCGGGCAGGAACACACCGCGTGTGATGGCAGCATAATGGGTGCCCGGGAGCCCGAGTGCCTCCAAGCGTACGATTTCGGGCATGGCTGCAATCGGGAAAAATATCCCGGTCAGGAAGAATCCCGGGAAGAATATCAGCAAGAAAGAGAGCGCCAGGGCGGCGGCTTGGGTTCGCATGAACACCCCGATCAGGATGCCCATGCTCAAGATGGCGAACAAGAATATTGCTGATAGGAATATAAATAATAGGAAGTTGCCGTTAAAGGGAATATCAAACCACAGCATCGCCAGCAGTGGGATGATGATTACATTGACCAAGCCAACTGCCAGATACGGGATCATCTTACCCAGCAGGAGCTCCGCCCGCCCTATGGGAGTGGCCATAATTTGTTCCAGGGTACCGTGCTCACGTTCGTGGGCAAACGTTAAGGCGACCGAAAGAGCAGGGAAACCTAGGATCATGGAGATCAATCCGGGTATCAAGTCCACCCGCGGTTTCAGACTAGGATTGAACCAGGTGCGCACGCGCAAGTCGATAGGTTGAACCGAATCGATGGAAATACCCAGGGCCTGGATCTGGCCCACCAAAGCCTGGTCGATGAACCGCTCTGCCCGGGAGGCGATGTGATCTACAGCAAAGCTACCGCTTGCGGGTTCGGTGCCATCGATGATGATTTGTAAGGGTATACCGCGCATCGCCAGCAGGTCTTTCGAAAAAGTTGGGTCTATGATCAAGGCCGCCTTGATCTCACCCCGCAAAAGCAATTGTTCAACTTCGGAAAGAGAGCCTACCTGGGCATATAGATCCAGATCGTCCCCAGCTATAATTTGTTGCACGAAGGCGCGTGAGGTCGGACTGCGGTCATAGTCCAACACCGCCAGGGCGACATGCTCGATGTCCACCGTGAGTGCGTAGGCCATTAAAAGGAGCAGCAGTGTTGGAGTCAATAAAACCAGGAAAAGTGTGGACCGGTCTCGAATTATATGGTTAGTTTCTTTGCGGGTGACAGCCCAAATATGGCGTAGAGACATGGAGTTCACTTTTCTACTAAATCAGATCCTTCATCCATTTGACGGATCAAGGAGATAAAGGCTTCTTCCATACGGGTTGGAGCGATGCGCGCGCTCTGATACACGATATTTTGTTTGTTTAGAGATTCCTCGATTTGCGGGAGTCTTTGCTCGCCATTGTCGACCAGGATATGCAGGGATTCGCCATAGGTCTGCACCTCTAAGACTCCTGGCAGGGTTTCGATCAGCTCATGGGCAGATTGCCAGTCCTGCGGATAGAGCTCGACTAATTCGGCTTGAATACGCCCTCGGATGTTTTTTGGGGTATCACAGATTACCATTCCGCCGGTATACATCAACCCGACCCTGGAACAACGGTCAGCTTCATCCATGTAGGGTGTGCTGACCAGTATGGTGGTGCCTTCTAGGTGCAGATCAGTCAGAATGTTCCAGAATTCACGCCGGGAGATGGGGTCGACGCCGGTAGTGGGTTCATCCAGCAGCAGGATATCCGGCTGGTGGATCAGGGTGCAGGCCAACGCCAGTTTTTTCTGCATCCCACCCGAGAGATGGGCGGCTCGGCGGTCGGTAAATTCCGTCAGTCCTGCAAATTTGAGCAAATTGTCTGTGCGTTCTGCCAGATCACCTTTATCGACATCATATATCTCGGCGAAAAACTTCAAGTTTTCCAGTACCGTCAGTTCGGTATACAGGCTGAATTGTTGAGCCATGTAACCGATAAACGATTTGATCGCTTCTGGTTGGCTTTTTAGATCGTAACCGGCGATCGTGGCTGAGCCGTCGGTTATGTTGAGCAAGCCCGCCAGCAAGCGCAGCGTCGTTGTCTTCCCAGCGCCATCTGGCCCGACCAACCCAAAAAGTTCGCCGGCTTGAATAGCGAGATCAAGTGCATCGACCGCACGCGTGGATTTGAATTCACGGGTGAGTCCTTTGGTCTCGATGATGTATGAATTGCTCATTTAGTAGTTGTATTCGGTTGCTGGCACCTGTGACCGGATGAACCGGATTCTGGGGCTGCTGCGAATCTTTATCAGCACCCGGTTTACTGTTTGGCCTTGCGGATGATCCACAACACCAGCAGCGCGGCCAGGGCTGGCTCGAAGATGATACCGATTATTTTTAATGTGTCACTGAAACCCAAAAGAGGAATCAGGTACCAATCAATCAACCCTACGATCACTGTTGTGATGACAGAAGCAATGTAATCTCCCGATGCTCCGTAAGGCCGGTTATCTTTCCAAATCAACCCTGCTACTGCCCCCATGATTAAACCAACCACTACCATAGCCCCAGTTACGAACAGGATTTCCATAGTTGCCTCCTCAGATAAGTCAACAATGGTGATAATATGATCACCGCAAATTTGGTTTTATGCTTTTATATAAAGACCCTCAAGCAACAGCTCTAAATTGGATCTGAATTGATTTTCGAAGTCGATAAGCTCCGGAAAATATACATAGAACAAGATCGTGCCCTCGTACATTGCTCCGATTGCGACAGCAGTCTCTTTCACATCAACGGGTCGGAATTCGCCCTGCTCAATCCCATCTTCGATGATCGGTTCTATCAGGTCAAGAAAGCTTTGGTAATACTTTTTAATAGCCTGGTTTATGGTTTTCTTACGCACCGAGAGCGACCAGAAATCGAAAAATATGGGCATCAGCGGTTTCATTTTTTCAAGGTCTTTGACCATCGTTTCAATGAACACTTCTAATTTCAACTTCGCAGAGTCCTCACGTTCCAGTAATTCTCGAACGTGGCCAGTCTCGTAATCAAAGATCTGATCTAAAATGCTGATGATGATCGCATCTTTGCTGTCGAAATACCAGTAGAGCGCGCCCTTGCTCAACCCTGCTTCGCTGACGATGTCGTCCATGCGTGCATCTGCGAATCCACGTTCGGTGAAGACCTTTGTTGCTGCGGCGAGGATTTGTGTTTTACGTTCTTCGCTTACATCAGGACGCGGGGACATAGGTGCTCCAATAATAAACTGACTGGTCGGTCTATTATTAGTATATATTTAAATTGATGTTTGTCAAGCGAGTGTTGAATTTTGTTGTCTAAATGATTTTTAGTAATGTTGATTTGGGGGAATATTATTAATATCTAAAGGCAGTCCCAAGTGGTTCTTCATGTGTAAGTGAATAATTTCCGGGCTATCGAAAAGAAAAAAATTATTGAGTCTATAATTGGTCAGCACAAAACCAACTAACGAGTGGTACTAGCCAATCCTCACCGCGGTACCGCTGGCTGACACCATCAGCATGCCCTGGCGAATTACTTCATAATCAATATCTACGCCTACCACGGCATTCGCCCCTTCGCGGGTTGCCTCAGACGACATCTCTTCCAAGGCGATCTTTCGAGCTTTGCGCACTTCCTCCTCGTACGCTGCAGACCGCCCACCAACGATGTCCGTGATGCTGGCCATGAAGTCACGACCAACATGGGCACCCAGAATGGCTTCCCCTGTGACAACGCCGAGGTACTCTTTGATTGTCTGACCCTCAACTGTTGGGGTAGTAGTGATGATCATCTTTGCCTCCTCTGCTATAGTAAATACGACTTTACTGTCAGGATCTGAGCCCTTAAGCCGCCTGGTTGGCTGCATCTACTGATTTTATGGCGAGATAAACTACCCGACTGCCTCTTCCAATACGGTTGCCGTCTCGATCAGTTCTATGAGCTTCCTTGTAAACCTGGCAGCTGGTGCGCCGTCTACAATATCATGATCGAAGGACAGGGTTAGGTTCAAGTACTCCCTCACTTCTATCTGGCCCTCATGCACACCTGGTTTCTGGGCGATCCCCCCTACCGTAAGGCCCAGGGTGTGTGTGGGCAGAAATCCTATCCCCCAGCCCCCGCTTTTACCGAACATCCCTACCGAAGTGACCACGACGGTTCCTTCAAAACTTTTAAACCAGAGCGGATTCTTTTTCACCACCCAGAAGAAGAGCAGCCGTACAAAACGGGGAAGCTTTGGGGCCAGGGCGACAAGTGTACTTTGCTGTTCGCTTCTTCCCGGTTTGGCTTGAATTGATCTGATCTCATCACTTATATCGCGAACGCTTCTGCTGTTGGCATTGCGAATAATGTGCGGAATGGCCACAGCACCTGCCTCAGGTTCTATCATGGTGACGACATCGACATCATGGAAGACGACCAGCCTACCACGCCAATCCCGATAAGCCTGAACCTTGGGATTGGATGCAATCGCTCTGGAAAGACTGGCGAGGAGAAATGCCGTAAAGGATATCTTGGTATCCTCTCTTTCCGCGAGAAGACGCCTGAGTTCGCGTGCCTTGGTCACGTCCACCTCGACCAGCCCATAGATAATATGTCGACTGGATGCAAGGTAGCCAGCGTCAACGACGACCTCCCGGCTTTGTGGAAAAGGCAGAATATCAAATTGATCCATTTTATAATTCCTCACTATTCGAGATCCCGCTTTCTCTTTGTAGTAGCGGGGGCTGGTCGCTTGCAGAGTTCAATTTGTGAAGGTCAGTCTGGTGCCCACGCTGTTAGGAAGAAAGGCCTCCGGCATGGCGCGGGCGATCTGGTGAGTAGCCACCCAGCCCGTGCAGTGGCCCGGCATCAGGTAGCGTGGCTTGATCTCCTTCAAAGCGGCGATGGTGGCCGGTATGAGCGGTTCGAAGGCGGCGCCGGAGAGGTGAAAGCCGCCGATCACGGCATGGATTCGATCCACGCCGGTGATTTGTTGGGCGTTGCGAATGGTGTTGATGACCCCGGAGTGCCCGCAGCCAGTGACGATCACCAATCCTATTTCCCTGACGTTGACGATGGCACACTGGTCGTCCATGATCAGTGGATCAGGCCCCCAGCCATTCTGACGGAGAGCGTGATGGATAGCAAAACCTTGCTCGAAGTCTGTCTTGCGGGAGATCTCGCCTGAAACCAATATCATGCCATCTAAAAGCATGGAGGGGCCAACACTCTCGATCAGCTCGATATTTTCCCGCCGCAGGTCTTCTACTTTGGGGGCGGCCAATCCCAGCTCGATCCCATCCGGCAAGACTAATTTGCGCTCAAGATATGCATCTGGGTGGAGCACCAAAGACATATTACGGCTCCCCAGCCTTTCCAGGAACCCAGGTAAACCCATAGCGTGATCGGGATGCCCGTGACTTAACACGATGGCGTTGATGTCACCCGGATCGACCTCGAGGGCATCCATGTTCCACAGGAGTCCTTTCGGCGTAACCCCTGTATCAAACAACACAGTACTTTCCTTGTCAACCTGTCTGACCGTGATCAAGGCCGAAAAGCCATGCTCAGCATACGGCAAGGGACCATCGAAGACGTTCGGATTAGCATTGAACTTCGCCAGCCACCTGGGGCTGAATAAGAAGCGCTCCGCCACTTCGCTGCCTGGGATAAGCAGGTCGAGGCTGTTGTCCACTAATATAGTTACCTTGACTTCGTCAACTACCGTTAAGGGTATTGTCGATGGCGGCATTCTCATTCTCCGAAGTGATATTTATTCATGGGCTATTGATCGATCTTTAACAGCGGTTTTTGACATGGGCAACTCCAGCTCGAGTGGAAAAGCAGCCGATGGGGTAGAAAAGCAAGATTTCTGATCGCATATTTCCAAGGTCCCAAATTATACATGCGATTTTTTCGTCCCTGTGCTGAGGCGCAGCAAGAGTTGGTGGTGAAATTCTTCCCAGAAATGGATAACCCGGATTTAATCCTTGTCAGCAAATACGATCTGCGCACATTCAAGTGCCTGATTGCAGGTTATGCGCGGTTCATGGCTGGTGTCACCGGCTAACGCCAGCTCAGCGCTCACAAAGCTCCCTGGAACGTTAAGCCCGATATGCTTGACAGCAATATCGAGGGTGACCGTCTCCTCCGCGATTGCACCAGTGATTTCCAGGGTATAGTCGAAATTCATATAGCATTCGATACACTCCGGGCAGGCTCTGAAGGTATAGCTGCCCCAAAAAGTCCCATCTTCCATAAATTCGAAGGGTACTCTCTCAGGACCCAATATCGCAGATTCATCTTCCGTTGTGAGCAAACATCGCAGGTTGGTTGGATTAGGTATGGACGGTTCGGGTGGCTCGGTCTTGGCCAGAAAGAGACGCACATCTGCCGATCCTGGCTCGATTTGGGCTGGCAGCTCCAGCCAGATGAATTGTATTATGGCGTTGTCTATTCCTTCAGCGACAAAGATGGTTGATTCAGGCAGAGGTTCGCTTGAATATACTTCTGCTGAGCTGCAAGCTGAAAGAAGCAGAATAACACAAACCTTCATGAATAACGTTGGTCTTATGTTCATCAACATATTTCTAAAACCCTTGCTGCCTATGGGGGTTATCAAAAGAATCATAATCGTATATCTCGACTTTGGAAAATTATCCATTCATAAAATTCATTGTTGTCTTGCGCAGCCAAGGCTACGGCTGCGCGATCCAACGCGGTACTTGATCGGGGATGTCATTGGCCCCCAGCTCCAAACAAAGCTCTCTGAGCTCCTCATGTGCCCCATGCCATTCCAGATCGTCCACGTTTTCTGCCAGAGGTACGTCTGTGCGCAGCGTTGTCAGCTGGCGATACAAGCGTGCTTGCTCTCTGTGATCAGCGAGGTTCTCAGCCAGCCGGCGGGCGCGACCAGCGGATATACCCCACTCTGTTATATCGTCTGGGATGGCTTCGATGTGTTGGTACCTGGAAAGCAGTTCCGCCGCCGATTTCGCACCCCAGGCGGGGATGCCGGGGATGCCGTCCGCCGAGTCCCCCACCAGGGCGAGATAGTCAGGGATGGAGACGGGCGGGACGCCGTACTTCTCGACCACCGCTGCCTCGTCGTAGGTGATGTCCCGGCGGCGGTCCCAGCACACGACATGGTTTTCCGATACCAGTTGTGTCAGATCCTTATCGGGGGAGCAGATCACCACCTGATCGACGCCGGCTTCATCCTTGAAACGCACCGCGGCCGTGGCGATGGCGTCATCAGCCTCGAACTCCACCATCGGCCAGACGACAATCCCCAGCGCGTTAACGGCTTCTTCGGCCAGAGGAAATTGGGCGAATAGGTCCGGGTCGATGCCCTCCCCGGTCTTGTATCCCGGATACAGATCGTTGCGGAATGATTCAACGACGTGATCGAAGGCGCAGGCCAGGTGGGTGACATCCGACCCGGAGAGCAGCGCCAGCATGCTCCTGAGCAGCTGGATTGTGGCGCCGACCTCACGGCCGTCGGGAGACTTCTTCGGCGGTGGGCCGTAGAAACCCCGGAAGAGCTCGTAAGTGCCGTCAACCAGGTGGATTTTCATCTTCTAACTCCTTTGTCGATTTATCGATCTCACCTTCAGCCAGCTCGATCAGGTCCCATAAGTTGCCATACAAATCTTCGAAAACGGCTACCGTCCCATAAGGCGCATCTTGTGGCTCTCTGACGAACTTGATGCCAACCTCAACCATCTCATTGTAATCATGCCAAAAGTCATCCGTGCTCAAGAAGAGGAACACCCTCCCGCCGGTTTGGTTGCCAATGAATGCTTCCTGCTCGGGCGTTGAGGCGCGCGCCAAGAGAAGCGTAGTGCCCGTTGAGCCTGGCGGCGCGACCACCACCCAGCGCTTGTCTTGCTCTGGCTGGTAGGTATCTTCGAGCAGCTTGAAGTGCAGCTTGTGGCAGAAGAACTCGATCGCTTCATCATAATCGCGCACCACCAGGGCAACATGGATGATCGATTGTTTCATATGCATTCAAAAACCTCGAATCCGCTGAGGATGATTTTCACTCCTCTGGCAAGGCAGATCTTGTCACCTTGATCACTATGCCGGATGCCGTGGGATCGAGACAGCGAACATATTCAGTCGTCACACCGTTTGGATCGATAACTTTTTCATAAGGAGTACCCCGGTATTTCCAGGGCAGCGTGCCGCCATTCTCCAGAGCGCGGATCACGCCTGTCAAACTGTCCACAAGCCACGGACATAATTCGCCAAGATCTTCCGGATAACGAAATTTATCACCCATCTGATAACCCCCATACATCCAGGCACAAATGCCTTCTGTGGCGAAATCTGGGTGTGTTCCATCAGTTCGAAGTTCTCCGCCATCCCCTTCATAAATCTCTAAATCGATTTTGTAATCCATTATGATGCTCTTCTCCTTGGACTTGATCCAACTGTGGGTGATTATCTTATTGTACTGCTGATCGTGTTTCAAAAACGATTTCTAACCGAGAATTCAATGGTGAACGAGCTGCAAAGCAAATATTTTCCAGGCTTATTTCTATTCACCTGGACCAAACAGTAGATTGCGATACGGCGCTAACCACGGAGAAGATTTATTGAGCGAGCTTTTTCGATCGCAAATTGGTTCAACAAAATTCATAAAACCCTGTGAACATAAGCTCTGCGTGATTAGATTATGTCCACTACGAATACCGTATCTAATATAGATACAAAAAACAAGGACCGATTTCTCGGCTCTTTTCTCCGCGTAGTGAACACAATAAGGGTTACATTAAGTAGGATTTAGTTTGAGAGAGGAATCGACCAGAAGCAAGCCTGATGCAAGACGAGAGCATAGACCAAAATGACCTATTTGCTAGGTGGGAGTAACTAACCAATCCTTTAGGTGGGCTGAACTGCCATATTAACTAGGGTTCGGAGTGCGATTACCCTCGGGGGACTCAACCCTTGAATAGCATTATATCCCTAGTCATCGCCTTCAATCGGAAAGACATACACCGCCGATCCCCCTTGAACTATTACATCAAGCAGCCCATCGCCTTCCACATCGACGATATTTAGCTCATCGATCATATAGATGCCATAATCTGTATAAGGATAATCCTTGAGGGGTTGGAAAGCGCCGTCCCCGAGGTTGGCGTAACTACTCATAAGGCCGGTGCCGGTAGGAGCGACCAATAAATCAGGCAGGTCATCGCCATTCAATTCGGCGAGCTGTACATCCTTCGTCCTTCCACCGCTCTCGAGATAGATGGTTTCCTGGAAGCTACCATCACCGCTGTTAAGCAGGATACTCACGATGCCGCTTTCACAGGCAACAAGCAGGTCAAGGGCGCCGTCTTGATTCAAATCGCCTGTAGTCAACCACGGATGTGGAATGCCCGACGAAGTATTGTGACAAACTTCATATTCGCTGGGCTCAGCTAGCGTTCCATCACCCTGGTTCAGCAGAATGTTAACCAAGGCATCGGGCATATGCCTCACGACCACATCCAGATGACCGTCGCCGTCCACATCGACGGGGTGCGCTGAGCCATATCCGGTCCCTGATCCGACGAAATATTGTACGACTTCACCGAAGGTACCGTCGCCGTTGTTGAACAACAAGCCGACTAGATCGGGTGCTTGGAGGACAACAAGATCAATAAAAGAGTCGCCATTCATATCTCCCGATTGAATATACTTGGTGTTCGTACCCCCCGCGTAGAACACAGGTGCCTGGAATGTGCCCGCTCCTTCATTTATCAAGATACTGATGGTATCAGTATCTTCTAGTGTTATCGCCAAGTCTAGGTATGAGTCACCGTTGAGGTCGGCAGCCGTTACCCCGGTGCTAGATTCCCCTGTTTCGTAAATACCGGCTTCTTGGAATGCGCCATGGCCATCGTTCATCAAGATGGTTGTCAATCCGCTGTAAAAGTCGGGCGCGGCTACGTCAGGGAGTGTATCCCCGTTAAGATCGGCAACAGCCAAATCGAAAACTACATCCCCAATGTCGTACTTTGGATAGGCCGGCGCCACTTCTGCCTCTGCCGGTGGCTCCACGGTAGGCGGCACAGCTTCGGCTGCTGAATCTTCTGGCGGCGCCGTTTCTGTCGGCTGCACGACCGTCGCTGTCGGTGGTATAGCCGTTTCTGTCGACAGGATCTGTGAGTCTGACGATGAATCGATCGTGGCTATAACCGCCGGTTCGGGTGTGCTACACGCAGCCAAGATCAACATGGCGAGGATCACGCTAACCCATATCAGCAACTGTTTTCTGTGATACATTTTGTTCTCCTTGTTGAAGCGGGCTACAATTTCGTTTAGCGTAGATTGAAATCCCATATATGGTCTTCCCATAAATCAATAAACACCTGATGAGAAGTTTAGATCCAGTGTTGAGTGTATATACACCTCCTTTTAAACGACAACTAAGTTGAGACTTGGATCAAATCACCCATGTCGAAATTGGGCAATCATTAAACTCTGCGTAATACCCAACAAAAGCCCTACCTCATTTGAGAATATATCTAAGACTTAAAAAACGCGAACTCGTCGTCAGCGGTAAGATGATGGCTAGTATGTTATCAAGCCCGAAATTCTGCTTGACCCCGCTTGTCACGCAAATCGTGATGATTTATTGGACTATTTTTTGCATTGTACCATTATTCACTATCGACTTGGGCTAGAAAGCTACAAAATCAATTTCGAAAGGATTTTTAAACAAGCGGATATCAGGCCGTTGAAAAAGGGTACGTAATGAAGCCAACTTGCTTTTCACCTGCATTCATGCTTGCATTTGGCGAGGGTTATTGCTACAATCTTTTCGGATCAACACCTGTTTTATAGGCATTTTCTGCGCATTGCTTCGCTATTTTTCTATATAACTCAGTTGGCATCTCTGCTTAGTTCAACCACGGATTATGTGGCGGCTGCTATTTGGTTCACCGGACCATTTATTTGGCTTCGCGCCACATCAATCCATTAACCGTTAGGCGGTAGTAGTGGATGTGATGTGATCTGTCGGCTTGGTCTATCATAGGAATTGGCGGATGAATATAGCAACAAAACGAAAGAGAACAGAATTGTTAACGTATATACAGCGGGAAGTTGTTCGAGAACCATCCGTTCAAGGAGTGGTTGCGATTGGCAGTGTGTCAAAAGGGATCGCTCGTGATGACTCAGATATTGACGCTGTTGTATTTCTAGAGCCATTTGATCTTTACGCCATCCCAGCTGAGTTCAAATGGTTACCTGATCAAGGCACATATCACGGCATCTTCAGTGCAGTGGAAAACTCTATACAACTTGATTTCAAGCGGCTCGATTTAGCGCAGTGGTCAAAGCAGACTTATGAGTGGCCAGAATCAATATGTGCTGAGTTGAGTGGAGGTTGGATAGCATTCGATCGAAATGATGGAATTCAGAAGCTAATCGCTGAACGGACAAAATACGGTGACAAGATGCGGCAAGAGCATCTTGATGAAGCGATTGTGGGGCTTGATTGGCTGCTATCTGAGGCAACGACAGACCGAACATGGACTACACTTGGGCCAAGCATTGCCCATTATAGACTGCATTCAGCCTACGATTATTTGATGCAAGCACTGTTTGCCTACAATCGCCGTTGGCGTTCTTTGCGTAGTCGAGAGTTGTCAGATTTGTTGATTTTGCCCTGGTTACCAGAGAGATTTGAAGAGCAGCTACTGTTGGCAATGAACGCACTTTCCGCAACACAAGAAGGGTATCAGCAACGCGTAGTAGCTCTTCGCTATTGCTTCAATGAATTGGTGGCTAAATGTCAGCAAGATAGGCTATATGGAGAGAATGCTGTCAGTGAAGCATTTATTCGTCAATATGACGAACCCGGACGCAACTGGAACATGGACGAGTGGAACAGGAAACATGAGGAACGAAACGCAAAGGTTCGGGAGTAACCGCCTAACACCCGCTGCAGCCGACAGCGCCTTCGGCGCTCGTTGTATCGCGGCTTCCTCGTTTTGATGGTAGACATGTCCAGAGTAGTGTTTCCGTAAACCCGGCGCTGCGGCTGAGCTTTTCCGTTAGAACCATCAAAGATACATAATAAGCAACGAGTTCATAAATATCGAAAAGGGCCATTTCTCGGCCCATTTCTTATCTTAGTAGACGCATTGGTTAATATATCTATTTGTTAGGTTATCAATTGCAACGGTTTTGAGCTCAGGCTTGCTTTCCAATATACAAACTCGAGAAATATTTCTGGCAAATCGCGCTTTCCGCGGGGTCGGCAGCAGCGAATTGTTGTGCGGCATTCTCATAACTAGGCTAGCAGGAGTTATCTGGAGTATTCGTATCCCACTTTGCAATGAACATCAGCGATCAGATTATGCCCTTCTTCATTGAAATGCAATCCATCGGATTGCATAAACTCGGGCGGCATCTCCTGGTTGCCATTCCGTCCATTAACTATCTCATACGTATGGGCGACATGGACCTTATGCTTGCTGGCAGCCTGAATGATGTAATCGCGCCAAACCTCATAAGCTTGTCGTTTCAGTAAGTCTAGAGTGCCGTACTCTTTCCATCTCGCAACAAAGAGAGACGGAATCCCTACATCCGCTATCAGGATTAGGGTCTCCGCTGGATTTGCCAAAGACACAATCTCTGAAAGGAGCTGGTCGAATTCATCTTGCATAGGGTTGGTCACTTCACGAAGACAATCCAGGTCTACTTCATCAGCACGCGCATAGCAGGGCCCACCTCTACCAACGCCGATGCTGGGGATCACATTATGCCACCCCAGCCATATTGTGATGACTTCTGCATTTCGAAGGTCTTCGCGCAAGTCCTCGTTGTTGTGAACCTCCTCAACCCAGCCTGCAACCGAGCGAGTAGTATTTGTTGCCCAGTTATGAACCGCTACATCGACTCCCAAATCATCCTCGATGTATCCCGCATAGACTTGGACATATGAATGGTCTGCACCAACACCATATCCCGTTGGGGTGGAATCACCCAATGCCACGAGATCCCAGGTTGACTGACCCCTCTCGGCGATCAATGTAGAAGCATGCTTCGGAACCATCGTCTCAACTCCTCTCTTGGAAGCCGTAAAACAGCCCATAATCAAAGCTGCCATGATGAGAATTTCGATTAGCAGTAGATACCATTTGATCCTTATAAGAATGCCCCACATGCTCGGCCTCCTCTTCAGATCGAGACCTGCGGAATGCAACCCTCCATAGGCTACTAAAATGCAGCATAACGGCTGCGAGCTGAGTGGCCGCGGGACGCTCCGCCAAAGCCTCTTCCCGGCGCCCACATACTGATTTCCTCTTGATTTGGCTGCCGAATCCCCGATCCGCTCCAGCGAGTTGTTAGGCATCCAACTGGAACAGTCTTAAGACATGGTTGACACTTTATTCTCTGGACATAGGTTGCAGATTGCTCGGATGGTCCACCCAGATTTTGGTCATCGGTACCTTTGACACAACATCGCGAACTTCATTGTCGTGCAAACAGCAGCGTCCTATCTGCCATTACCTCTTAATGCGGCCAGCCAGCTTTGCTCTCTTTGGGTATGCGGAACCACTCATCCAGCGTCATGGCTGGCGCGCCGTAGAGCGCATTGGCTTCGGAAGAGTCGCCATGCTCACCGGCTGTGTCGAGGTATTCGATCAACTCCGTGACCTCAGCCAGGGATTCGTTGCGCAGCAGCTTTGTCGCTAGCCGCGCCTGCCACAGCTTCCAGCGCATCACTCTGGCTTCTGGGTGGCAGCTGGCAGCGAACCGCTCCATTGCCTCAGAGAGTGTGATCGCTTCCGGGCCGTAAACATACAGCCGTTTTCCGAATCCTCGCTCGTCCTCGTACGAAGCCGCCACCATCCGTCCGAAGTCGGCCGCAGCAAAGAAGTGCAGCGCCGGCGGGTTGTTGCCCAGTACCACGACTGCCCAATTGCCGTTAATAAAATTCTGCAGCGTTTCCATCACCCAGGTGGGGCAGAAGATTACGTGCTGGATGCCGCTGTTTCGCAAGAGTTCCTCAGTGCGCATCTTCACGTCGACCCTGTCGAACCAGCGGTTTTCCTCACTGAGTGTAGTCGCTGATACATAGCTAATTCGCTCCACCTGACCCTCCGCCAGGTCGACAACGTGCTCCATAGCGGTGTATTCCGTTGCCGGGGACAGGTTGAGATGCACTGCCTCGCACCCCACCAGCGCTTCCCGGATATCGTCTCTGATCGTCGCCGATCCTTCGAAAATTTCGACCGTGTCGCCGAACATATTTTTGGTTTTCTCAACATTGCGGGTGAGAACCCGTACTGTGTGGCCTTTATCGGTCAGGCAGTGCACGACTGGCCGACCCAACATACCCGTCCCACCTAGAACCAAGATTCGACCATACATCATCTAATCCTTTCCTTCAATTCCAAATATGTTTCACTGAGCCACCCTGGATCTCAGCCTCGCCCAAACTATTTTCTTATTATCGGCACAGAGGCAAGCCAAGGGATTTGACCTTGCACAATTCACCCTGCAAGGCAACCTAATTTGACCTGAATCCATTGGATTGCCACAATACGATGCCTAATGGGTTGATGAGCTAAAATTGTAATGCGCGAATTCGAGTATATACAAATTTTAGAATCAAAATCGGTATAAGATTTGGATAATATCTCGCCGAAGAAAATTGTCAACACAAATTCCGGGTATAAAGTGAAATACTGGAGCTTGTCCGTTCAACCTTCGTGTTAATGGATTATATCAATA
>Ga0209742_10000623_pt1 | contig 18163 bp, 19 predicted proteins | sample DeeMarSeWOR38_10_FD_187462 | JGI IMG/M metagenome (GOLD analysis project Ga0209742, IMG submission 187462) | Marine sediment microbial communities from White Oak River estuary, North Carolina - WOR-3-8_10 (SPAdes) (version 2) | ecosystem: Environmental > Aquatic > Marine > Intertidal zone >... | reverse complement strand
CCTTTCTCTGATGAAAAAGACATAGAAGCGGCTCCTTATCGAGGTATTTTATACGCGACAGATCGGGCGCCTGTTAATCCTAATGCAAAGAAAGATTCCGATGATCGTTTTTATAGCAGTGAACGTGGTCATTTGTTACGTTTGGGCGTGGCCAAGATCGAGTTGGGCGAAGACGACTTCTCCTGGGAAGAGGCCAGAAAAATATCGCTTGCTAAAAATCGCCCCGACGAATATCCATTAAAAGTCACAGATATTAATGAGCTGGGCATTTTTCATGGCAGTTATCACCAGTTTGTAGATAAAGATCATCTAGCGACTAAATCTGAGAAACCTGCACAGCGTTTTACAGATCTTATCAACAAGAAACTGGAAATCTCAAAAAAGAAAGACATCTTTATATATATACCCGGATATAAGGTGGTATTTGAAAACCCGGTCCTGGTCTCAACAGAGTTATGGCATTACCTTGGTTATGAGGGTGCTTTTATTGCCTTTTGCTGGCCATCGACACCTAAAAGAACTGCCTATTTTGCGGACGCGGAAACAACATTAACCAGCGCCTATCAATTGCGGCTTTTTCTGGAATACCTGGCGCGTGATACTAAGGCGGAACGCATTAACATAATTGCTTATAGCCAGGGAACTCGGCTTATCACTGAGGCAATGCATGATATTGCCCTGATCAATCTTAGCAATACACGCAAGGAAGTTCAGAGCTCGTTACGTATAGGAAATGTTATTTTGGTGGGCAGTGATATCGATCGGGAGGTGATGGGTGCCTACATAGTTGATGGGCTTTTAAAAGTTCCTGAACATCTTACCATATATGCATCTGCAAAAGACAAAGCGCTTGATATGTCAAAATTTTTCTTTGGTCGTAGCCGTGTGGGACAAATGTTTGCGCAAGGTGAAATGCCATCGACCACTACGGAATTTTTGTTTCAAACACAAGAAATGAGCGTCATCAATGTTACAGACGCTGAAGGCGCCGAGACAGAAAACGGGCATCGTTACTTTCGTAAAAGTCCCTGGGCAAGCAGCGATATATTGATGACATTACGATATGATCTGTTGCCCGCCAATCGTGGGCTGGTGCGTAGCGTAGATAATCCTATCTGGACCTTTCCGCCGGATTATATTGAACGCTTGCGTAGTGCCATTATAGAAGCCAATCCGGCATTAAAAGACGCCTTGAGCAGACAGAAAATCTCTAATAACAAAATGAAACCGGATGATTCAGCAAACTGATACGAATAATTCGCGATAACTGGCTCTTAAATTGCTAAAAACCTAAGTAGGAGATACTTGCAAAGATGTTGTTAAAATATTGCAAAGTAAGTTGGGTTGCATTGCTGAGTTATTGCTCATTGCTTTCTCCTGTAAGTGTCGCCTCTGATGCGGTAACTAAGACGAGTGACCCTCTGGTTTTTAATGACTATGGCGAACAGATGAAAAAGGGACTGGTAGGCATAGGGTTGGCTGCCGTACGCTTTGACACCAAAATACGTTTTATTGAGAAACAATCGGGAGTCTCTGTTTTTCTTGATCCCGAAGGTAATCTGGATTTGCCTGAAATCGCGAGCGTCAATACGTTTTATGCGGCTTATCGGCTTGCTAAAAAGCATGACATTGGTGCAGCGTATTTTGCCGTTAAACGCGATACGACTTTTTTTAATCAGGAGATTAATATAGAGGACGTGGTCATATTAAATGGCCGGGCATCTTTAAGTGATGACACTAAGTTTTATTTTATAGATTATGGTTATACATTATTTCACGACTATCGCAGCAATGTGAAAGGTTTGCTCGGTATCGCCGGTCTGGATCTGAAATACACCTTTAATGCTTCCGGAGAAATAATTGTTGATGGCGTGCCCACCACAGGCTCCTATTATAAGGGCGCATCAGTTTTCGCGCCTTTGCCGTTATTCGGTATTGACTTGTCATTTGCTTTTACCTCAAAGTGGAGTGTCGCAACCAAGGTCGCACTGGTGTCAGGTAGCTACGAGGATATTAAAGCTTCAGCGTTTCAGGCCAGAACTGATGCCCGCTATTGGTTTACTAAGAATGTCGGCGGTGTTATCGGCATATCCTATTTTAACGCAGATGTGACAATCGATGAACAAACAGAAAGGACGGAAATCACATACGGATACGGTGGTGCTTACGCAGGATTACACTTTGCTTTTTAGTAACGCAATTATTTCTGGCTCCAAATGCTAAATATTTCATTATAATTCGGTTTCTGAAACACGCACCTACAAAACATGACTATCACTCTGGCGTTTGATGTCTACGGCACACTTATCGATACCCATGGAGTGGTAGTCGAGTTGGAACGCTATTTGGGCAACAGAGCGCTGGCATTTTCCCAAACCTGGCGTGACAAGCAACTTGAATATTCTTTCCGGCGCGGCTTGATGCAACAATATAAAGACTTTTCTGTTTGTACGCGGGATGCTTTTGAGTACACCTGCGATTTATATCAAATTCAGCTCGAACAAGAAGTAAAAGTATCTATTCTACAAGCCTACAAAACTTTACCTGCTTTTCCCGATGTAAAAGAAGGGTTAATGCAATCAAAAAATGTGGGGTATCAGCTGTTCGCATTCTCCAATGGTAGTGCTGAAATGATAAAAATTTTGTTATCAACTGCCGGCCTGAAAGAATACTTTCTGGATGTGGTGAGTGTTGATGAAGTGAAATCTTTTAAACCTGATCCTGCGGTTTATCAACACTTCCTCAAACGGGCTGACACTACGGCGGATCAAGCCTGGCTGGTGTCCAGTAACCCTTTCGATATCATTGGCGCCAGAGCTCGTGGTATGCATGCCGCCTGGGTACAGCGTTCCCCCAATGCTGTGTTTGATCCCTGGGAATATAAGCCTACAATCACTATAGAAAGCCTGGTGGATTTAACTCAAAAAATTTCAGAATATTCGAGCACCTGACTACTGAACTGTCAATGCACATAAAACTACCTGTTATTATTTCCAAAATCATACTCATTGTTGGTACACCATTATTTGCAATGGCTTGTGCCAGTTTCAGTATTCAGGTACAAACAGAAGCGGTAGGAGATAGTTTTTCTGCTGATAGCAACGTACAAAACAATTTTAAAAGCAACAATGGCGTATTGAAAGTACTGACCCTGAATGTCGCGCACGGAAGAAAGGATGGCTTCAATCAGATGCTGGTTACAAAGGAAACGATTGAGCAAAATCTGTCTGACATTGCTGCGGTATTGACAAAAGAAAATGCTGATGTTGTCGCTTTGCAGGAAGCCGATGGTCCCTCCGGCTGGAGCGGTAAATTCGACCATGTGGAGTTGATCGCGCAACAGGCCGGCTATCCCTGGTATTATCGTGCTGACCATGCACGAAGTTGGTTGTTTACCTATGGCACAGCAGTACTCTCACGCTGGCCGATTACCGAAACAATCGAGCATACTTTTACGCCTTCACCACCCACACTGAATAAAGGATTTCTGCTGAGTCATATGACATGGCAATCCAACGAGGCTGCTGATACAAAGTTGGAAATAGACATAGTGTCGGTACATCTTGACTTTTCGCGACAGAAAGTACGAGAGCAACAAATTACTGAGATAGCAGTAGCATTAGCAGAACGCGAACATCCAATGATTATACTCGGTGACTTTAATAGTGAGTGGTTTTCAGATGAATCCGTAGTAAAAGCGTTGGCGGAAGAAGCGCAGTTAAAGGTCTACGAGCCCCAGGCAGAAACCATGCGAACCTATGTCTCAAGAGATCGGCGCTTTGACTGGATATTAATTTCCAGTGAGTTGGAGTTTGTATCGTACAGAGTATTACCCGATGTAATCTCTGATCATCTGGCGGTGGTTGCGGAAATTAAGGTGACTAATGTTCGACCAAAATGACAGGAACGTGCATATCCTTTCTAACTTCCCTTTAACAAAGGGTGGGACTTAAGTAGGAACTGAATTTCTCTCCCTTTAAAAAGGGGATTTATTGATATCTGACAACGCGATGTTATTTCAAAATACTGCTATTCGAATATGACTACGAATAAACCTATCTCAGTGCTAATTGCTCTGGCGCTACCATTGCTGCTTAATACATGCGCCGATTTAAGTCACAAACCGTCGAAGATCGATGAATCACAGCTCAAGGATGATTTTATATCCATAAACTACGATTATAGAACCTGGTATCCCCCTGAAGAAGTTCCATTTGATCCTATCGGGTTAGGTAAACGGGCTGATATTCCCATCAATAGCGCTCGCACTAAAATTATTGGACCTACCTACCAAGATGCATTGGATTCCCTGGCAGCCAAAATACAGATGATCGAAAATGCCGAGTACACTGCGGATCTCGTTTACTACATATTTAAACGTGATACGGTAGGTTACGCTGTTATTGGCGCACTATGCAATGCGGTTAAACGGGGTGTGGATGTGCGCATTATGGTAGATTCGTTGGGTTCCATCGACCCTGATCATAATGAGTTACGCGCATTGGAAACCTGTGCAGAAGACGCTGGTTATCTGAAAGACGAAAATGGTAATTTGACAGACAAAAAGGCGCGGGTTCAGGTTGTGATAATCAATGCTATATCTAAAGTATTTGTGCGGGCTAATCGTCGCGCGCATGACAAGATCATAGTGGTTGATGGCCATGTGCGGGAAAAAGCTATTGTTATGACCGGCGGGCGAAATATTTCAGTATCCTATTACGGAATCCACAACGATGGTTCGCCGGATCCTACGGCTTATCAGGATGTGGAAATTATTCTGAGACCTAATCTAAGCGGCAGTGAAGAACAAGATAACGTCGGGGATATAACCGTATACTATTACACCATGCTGTTTCTGCATGCGCAAAACAAACGGTTGTATCCGTTACAAGATGACATAGAAGTCGAGAGCAGCGACATGTCATATGAGGCGATATACAAAAGGGAAAGAGAAAAGGCCCAGGAAAAACTGACTTTTGTAAAAAACATACCTGAAGTCAAAGCCAGCCTGGAAAAAATGCCAGACTATTTAAACGAAGGATATCGCGAATCCTGGGTGCGCCTGGCTCACGAACTGGGTAACCTGACCAATCCTAAAGCTGTTACCGGCGTAGAGGCAAACCTGGAACGCAATCCAAATTCTATCCAGACTGTTGCGGCGAAAATTGTTGATGTCGGTAAGCCACCACAACGATTGCGCATTGTATCTCCCTATTATTTTGTCGCTAGATACTTTGACGAAGAAGGGAATGAAATTTATGATGGCGTTAAAGAAGTTCGTAAATGGCTTGAGGAAAATCCTGAATCGACAGTCGAACTTATCACAAATTCGGTGTTAACCAGTGATAACTTCATGGCACAAGCAGTCATCGATATGGACACGGCGCCTCGAATACTGCTATCACCTGAATTACTGAAAAAATGGTTATCAGGACTGGATAAAGGGGAGCTGAATCCAGAGCTGGTGGAAAGTGAAGAATGGAAGCGGATGATCGATAATCCTCGTATCAAGATTTATGAAACAGGCAAACTGGATTCCGTCTTGATTGGGGGTGACAAACACTACGGAAAATTACATGCAAAGTATTTAATTGCCGATGGCTATGGCTTCGTAGGCACCACTAATTTTGATTATCGCTCCAGGCTGTTTAATAACGAATTCGGATTTTATTTTAAGGATGACAAACTCTATCAGGACCTGGTTAATATATTTGACGATTTAAAGTCGAAATCTTATCGTTGGGGAACGCCGGAGTGGTTGGAGATGCGCAAGAAGGTTATGGAGCAAAAAGGCATGAAGGCCAGCTCCACTCGCAAGCAGCGTGGAATATTCAAATCGCTGCGTGCTACCGGAATGGAATGGCTGTTTTAGGTAATATATAAGTTAAAGTAATTTCTTAGCTTAGGATGCCGGATTAATAAATAGGTAAAACAATAGGTTACGAATATATTGTATAATACATTTTAAGAACTGGATCCAATAAGCACTATCCGTTTAACTATTGATTTCGGTCAGGTTACACTATGGTCGCTTCGCTACTATATTTACTCTCATTTTAATATTTAGGAGTTGTTTGTTTTATGGGCAAATTACGTGCCGCAGTTGTGGGTGTCGGGTATCTCGGTTCGTTTCATGCGGAGAAATATCATAACCTGCCTGAAGTTGATCTCGTGGCGGTGGTTGATAGCCAGAAGGAAAGTGCTGAGCTAGTCGCAAAACGTTTTAACACCGAACCGTTTACCGATCATAAACAGATTCTGGACAAAGTGGATCTGGTCTCTGTTGTGGTGCCAACCGAGCATCATTACGAAGTGGCCAAGGACTTTCTGGATGCCGGCGTGCATATGCTGCTGGAGAAGCCCATCACCCATAGCCTGGCGCGGGCAGAAGGATTGATCGAGCTCGCTGCAAACAAGAATGTTGTGTTACAGGTTGGTCATGTGGAACGCTTTAATCCCGCCATCCGCATGATGTATGAAAAAATTAAAAATCCCGCCTTCATCGAAGTGCATCGCCTGGCGCCTTTTAATCGTCGTGGCACGGATGTGGATGTGGTGCTGGATTTAATGATCCACGATATCGATATTGTGCTCAGCATGGTTAATAGCCCACTGGTTGACGTGCATCCGGTGGGTACTTCAGTGCTCACCGATCACGTTGACATCGCAAATGCGCATTTACGCTTTGAAAATGACTGTGTCGCCAATATTACTGCCAGCCGCGTCAGCACCAACAAGATGCGCAAGATCCGTGTCTTCGAGCATGACACTTATATTTCGGTAGATTGCGGCGAACGCAAACTCCAACTTTACACCAAGCTGCCCATTCAGGACCCCGCTTCCGATGAATCCTTGTCGATAAATATTGAAGAACACAATTTTGAAGCTACTGACCAGTTGCTGGAGGAAATCCGAGCCTTTATCGATTCGGTGCAACAGGGCACCGCGCCACTGGTACCCGGTGAAGCTGGGAAGCGCGCGCTGGAAGTCGCCCTGGAAATCAGCGAACGAATCAAGTCATCGAAAAATTATCACGGTAAGGGCGCGACGAGCATGGTGGATTGAGGTTGCGCAATCAGTTAATCTGAGGTTTTAAAAGACAAGTTTCAAACACGAAAGGAAGACGCCATTGGACAAATCCATAAGCTTTGAAAACTCTACAGTTACTATTGATGATCAATCCTGGGATGCGGGCAAACCAATCGTGGATGCCATACACAGAAATGGCGTAGTGTTACTGATTTTTGACTATATGCAATATCCGGAAAACAAGGTGGCACGTAACCTTGAAGGTTTTACTGAAACAGGTGAGCATTTGTGGACAGCGGAAAATCCTACTGATACTCCCAACGAAGCGTATACGGAATTCCTGCCGGATGATGATATGCAGGCTGGAGAGATCGATACCGTTACGGTGGGTGATCTGGCGGGTTTCAGTTGCAGCATTGATATTACCAATGGTAAGTTGATCAATGTTGTCTACAGGGATTAACAACAATTAAATGTATAAACATCAGGATTACAAAATGGCAAAATTAATTCCTTCCCCAACCATTGTTGAATGTGCGGGTAATCTTCCCAAGCAAATAGAAGAATATGTTGGCCGTGTAAATTCCGAGACCTCAGATGTCAGTGTCGCGCGTATGAAAAGCCCGTCGGGATGGGTAGAACCGGGCCAAACTCCCGAGTTTGACGAATACACACTGGTATTAAAAGGAATGCTGCGCGTGGAAACCAAAGCGGAAACCATAGATGTACAAGCAGGACAGGCAATCCTCGCACCTAAAGGCGAATGGGTTCGCTACAGCACACCTGAAGCTGATGGTGCGGAGTACGTCGCAGTTTGTGTACCGGCATTTTCTATCAGTACCGTGCATCGGGATGAATAAGAGATTCGTTAATATGTATTGTTGCTTTACCTCTATCCAGTGCTGGCTTAAGTGAGAGTGAATTCGGAGGACGTTAAGTGAGAAATAATCTTGTTTATTATGTAGGTATAGGAATTATTGTAACTTTACTCGCCAGTTGTGGAAATACACCAGAGGGAGAGTCTGCAAAAAAAGGGGCAAAATACGGCGCGGCCGGCGGTGCATTATTGGGTCTCGCAATGGGAGCCACTACGGGTAGTAGTAAAATAGCTGCCGCCGGTGCAGCTGCAGGTGCGGTAGCAGGAGCTGGCGCTGGTGCGATGTACGAATATGATCAATCCAGACAGGATCGTCGAACTCAAACCCTGGCGGATTCAATTGGTGGCGCAAAAAAGGGAGAGACGGCAGATGACGCTGGCAAAAGACACCTGGATGATTTTATTGGCGAATGGAATTTGGATATATGGGTATTAGCCGAAGACGGTAAGAAAATTACCGCTAAAGGTAAGGCGAAGGGTGTGTTAGAGGCTAAAACAAAAGCAAGAATTGACTATCAGGAAATTAGGGTCGATGGATATGATGATATTGTAACCGGGTTTTCAATATTGGATTATGATGGCGAAAGTGGCTTCTCTCTGGAAAATACTTTTTCAGTTTCCAACGAAACATTAAAATTTGTTGGTGAATATATTCCTCAAAACAACGCATATAATTATTATTTAAGCGGGGCCAACGGTGGAAAAACAATGACGGGAATCGTTCGTTCCAACGTACGTGTAGAAGTGCGCATATCCGGTAGCAATTTGTGGGTTGCAGAGACCTATACAATGGTTGATGGCAAAGAAGTAAAAATCCAGTCATACAGATTTACCAAAACATAATTTAAAAGATATCTAGTTCCTATTTTTGCTCAAGCATTCTGAATAAAAGTACAGGAGCTGCGAAAACTCCATCAGGGTATGTGTTTTTGTGCGAAATTTCCTTGAGCTTATCAAAAAGCATCAGGCCAGGTTAAAGCGCTGCAAACGTTGCCCCGATATGTTCCAGCCTGTCGTAGTAGGCAACCCCGTAGTATCCCCTATCATGTTGATCGGTCAGGCGCCGGGTCATAAAGAAATCGAAGTGCACAAGCCATTCGCGTGGACCGCAGGTAAGACCATGTTTAAATGGTTCGCCCAAATTGGCCTTGAGGAAGCGGAATTTCGTGACCGCGTCTACATGGCGGCTGTGTGCCGTTGTTTTCCAGGAAAAAACCCCAAGGGCGGTGATCGTGTTCCCAGCAAGGAAGAAATCGCAAATTGTTCTGGCTGGCTCAACGCCGAACTTCAGTTATTAAAACCGAAATTGCTATTACCCGTCGGCAAGCTGGCTATTGCGCAGTTTATGCCTGTAAATAAGCTTGACGAAATTGTTGGGAAAAAACATCATTTACAGCTGGAGGGATTTAAGACGGACATCATTCCTTTACCGCATCCCTCTGGTGCGTCAACCTGGCATCGTACCGAACCTGGAAAGACTTTGTTAACGAAAGCGCTACGGCATATAAAGAAGCATCCGGCGTGGCAGGAGATCGCTGACTGAAGCCAGGTCCAGGCTCATTACAAGTCGCCAGGCAACGCAATCTAAAAATGCATGAAGAAGTTAGAGTCAAACGATGTTGTATGAGCAATCCATTAACAAGACGGCGGCTTTGCTATTCCTGGTAGCCAGTTTTATTAGCGGCTGCGCCAGCCTTGACGCTCCACCGGAACCGCATGATCCGCTGGAACGTTACAATCGGGCGGTCTATAAGTTTAATGAAGATTTTGATCGTGTCGTGGCAAAACCAGTCGCTCAGTTTTATCAGGATGTATTGCCGGCGCCAGTGGACAAGGGACTGACCAATTTTTTCAGCAATATAAATGACGTCATTGTACTGGCCAATGACCTGATGCAGCTAAAAGTTGAACAAAGTGCGCAGGATCTGGCGCGGATTTTCTTTAATACTACTATTGGGCTTTTGGGTTTTATCGACGTGGCATCCCATCTGGATCTACCCAAACACAATGAAGATTTCGGACAAACGCTCGGTTACTGGGGCGTGCCACCCGGTCCTTATTTTGTTTTACCCATATTCGGTCCCAGCACCATTCGCGACAGTGTGGGACTGGGCGTGGATTATGCGGCGTTCTATCCCATATTCAATCGCGTTGACAATACCGCTGTGGAATGGTCGCTGTTCGCACTGGATTTAATCGATCAACGTGCTGATCTATTAGGAGCAAGCCAGTTGCTGGAAGAAGCGGCGCTGGATCCGTATATATTTACCCGCGAAGCCTATTTGCAACGCCGGCTTAACTTTGTATACGATGGTAATCCACCGCAGAAAGAAGAAGAGTTTGATCCGTTCAAACCTATCGAGTAGATAATTGTTATGGCAGCGAAAAAGAAAAAAGCCGCAATCAAGAAGAAAAAGAAAGCCGTAAAAAAGAAAACGGTTAACCAGAAAAAACGCACTCGTGGCAAACTGGCGCCACGCAAGGAAAAGCGTGGCTTGAGTGCTGCCGAAATGGTATTGCCTGTTGATGGCTCTGAAGTCGCGAAGCTGATTGAAGAAGTGGAAGCAGTTGGTGGCGCTGCCATTGGCGCCTATCGCGAACCATTTTCCGGCCGCCCCATTCTCATGGCGGCATTGCCCATTACTGCGGTACAGCCCACGCCGTTCCAACGGGATTTGTCGCCAACGCATACCAAGCGCCTTGCCCAGAAAATAGAAGAGAGTGGTTCTTTTCTGGATCCATTGGTTGTAGTGCGTGGTGAAGATGGCCGTTTATGGACACCGAACGGTGGGCACCGTTTAGCAGCAGCCAAGGTGTTGGGTTTAAAGCAGATCACTGCCATTGTGTCACCGGATGAAGATCTGGCTTTCCGTATTCTTGCGCTCAATACCGAAAAAGCACATAACCTCAAAGACCGCAGCCTGGAAGTAATTCGCATGGCGCGCAATCTGGCGGAACGTAAACCGCGCGCCAAGGAAACCGATTTTGCCGCTGAATTTGAAGCGCCCGAGTTATTAACGCTGGGCATCATCTACGAGCAAAACAAACGCTTTGCCGGTGGAGCCTACAGTCCGTTTTTAAAAAAAGTGGATCGATTCAGTGAGCGCACCCTTCCGGTGAGTTTGCGAGAAAGGGAAGGTTATGCTGCGCGTCTGCAGGAAATTGATGACCACGTAAAACATATAATTTCACAGTTGCAAAAGCGCGGCTTCAGGTCACCTTATCTGCGTAGTTATGTTGTCGCCCGCATTAACCCGGTGCGGTTCCATCGAGCGAAAAAGGGGGAAACCAAACCTCCTATGTCGATCACCGCAGCATTGACCCGCATGGCGAGCTCAGCCAGGAAGTTTAATCTGGATTCTGTCAAACCAGGTGATCTGGCGCTGGTGGCGGCATTATCCGGTGAATAATTCGGCAATTACTCCTGCATTGCTTTACATCGTACATCCATGTACTCGTCAATCCCCTTTTTAAAGGGGGGAGGTTAGGTGTGAATCTAAAAAACACAGTTAGCCAGCAAGGGGTACTGACTAACTGTTAGGGGAGGGCGTGCTATGAGGAGGCTTTTTAGTGAGAACCTGTTTACATCGAGCTGAGTAAAAGAGTTTGTGAATATTCCAGCTCTACGCGGCGGTTTTCTTCCAGGTTATCCTGGCTCACCGGCAGGGTTTCACCATAACCATCAACAATCAGTTGTGTCTGCGGCGCACCATATGTCACCAGTATATCTGCAATGAATTGCGCCCGTTTTTCACTAAGCTTCTGGTTGTAACTTTCACTGCCGATGTGATCTGTGTGGCCACTGATGGTCAGAGTAAAGTTGGGATTGCGCAGCAGGAACTCGGCGTGCTGTTTGAGGTTCTCCATGCTTTCGGTAGCAATATTGTAACCATTGCTGTCGAAGCGAAAGATGTATTGTTCTGGCATTAAAGAATCTGGCATTTCGTTGTATTTGACAATCTGCACGGCATCGTTATGACCAGCGCCATCCTCGGCTGATTTGAATATCGCCAAATGCATCGATGGCGCCACCATGACATACTGGTCATTGGCTCCCTTCAATACACTCCATTCAAGATTTTCAATATTCGCATCATCCTCTTTCATTGGTGTTTCACCAAAAGGTAACGCGCTGGTTTTACGGATGCCTTCTGCGTTGGCGATTTCAGCATAGTTGAAAACGTTGCTTTCCTTGCTGCTCATGGTATCGTTGCCATTAGTCGTGCATGCGACCAGCAATGCGACGGGAAACATCACAGTCACAAAAGTTTCAATAAAACGTTCTTTTCTGCGGTTCATGATCGTTCTCCTCAATCAGTCTCGAATCAGTTAATTTCTGAAGTTACGACTAATTAAACAGCATGAATATGGAGAGGCACCGGCAGAAACATGGCAATGTGCCCATTAATTCTGACGAAAAATGTAATCCCTTCAGGTATTGAAAAGGGGGCATATTTCACGATTTTGGGTGAATAATAACCATAACGCAAACGTCTCTATTCTCAGCCGTGATAGGGCCATGATGACCAGTAGTTCACGCCATGAATGTCATCTATACCAGAAGATTCAGAAAAAATCCGACCTGCGGTGGAAACTTGTGATCAGATGTGGAAACATGTTCGCTACGAGTTGAAGTGACCAAATGATGTGTAAATGGCAATCAAACTAGCGGGCGAATATATTCAGAAGCTAAATGCAGGGATTAAGCAATGATTGATATGTCAACCGGGGTAGCGCAGCGTGACGTCCTGATGGAACAGTTTCGTAAGGTGCGTCGTGATACTGAATTAATCTGTGCCCCACTGGCGATAGACGACTACCAGGTTCAGTCGATTACCGAGACCAGTCCGCCCAAGTGGCATATCGCCCATGTTACCTGGTTCTTTGAAGAGTTTGTGCTTTCCCATTTCAATTCCAGCTATAAACCATTTCATCCTCGCTACGCTTACCTGTTTAATTCCTATTACGAAACTGTGGGCTCAATGCAGCCGCGGGCAAAACGTGGCGTGCTATCCCGCCCAACAGTAGAAGAGATATACACCTATCGGCGCTATGTCGATGATCACATGCAAAGCCTGGCGTTAAATCTCGACGAATCACAGTGGAATAAGTTTTATCAACGCGTCACTCTGGGCTTACATCACGAACAGCAACACCAGGAATTGCTGTTCATGGATATCAAGCATAACCTGTCAGTCAATCCGCTTAAGCCTGCGTACCATGAACAACGGCAAATGCCATTCACACCCCTGGCTCCGATGCAATGGATTGAGCGCCAGGGCGGTGTACAGTCAATAGGTCATCAGGGGGATGCCTTTTCATTTGATAACGAAACCCCGCGTCATCAGGTATTACTACAGGATCATCAGCTTGCATCAAGGCTTGTCACCAATGGTGAGTATCGTGATTTTATAGAAGATAACGGTTATCAACGCCCGGAACTGTGGCTGGCCGACGGCTGGTATTTAATTCAGCAGCAAGGCTGGCAACAGCCCTTGTACTGGGAGTTACAGGGTGATAAGTGGTGGCAGTTTACTCTGGCTGGCATGCAAAAACTTGAACTTGATGAGCCAGTATGCCATCTCAGTTTTTATGAAGCCGATGCCTATGCACGCTGGGCCGGTGCGCGGTTACCGACGGAGCCGGAGATCGAAAGCATGTTGACGGAACAACCCATTGCAGGGAATTTTGTTAATCATGAAATTTTGCACCCGTTGCCCGGCAAGGGCCAATGGTATGGCGACGTATGGGAATGGACCGCAAGTGCTTATAGTCCTTATCCCGGTTTTCAACCGCTGGGAGGATCGATGGGTGAATACAACGGAAAATTCATGTGCAACCAGATGGTGTTGCGCGGCGGTTGTTGCGTCACTCCGGAAAACCACATTAGAGCAACCTATCGCAATTTTTACTATCCACAAGATCGGTGGCCATTCACCGGTTTGCGTCTGGCAAGGGACTAATAGCATGAATCAAAAAACAAGGTTGAATCCGCGTGCAGAAACTTACGTAACCTTTCACGATCATCAGCCGGAAAGCCTGAGCCTCTATGACGCAGTGGTAGAGGGGTTATCGCAACCCCGCAAGATGATACCGCCCAAGTTCTTTTACGATGCGCGTGGCTCCCAATTGTTCGATGCAATCTGCGAGCAACCGGAATATTACCTTCCCGACGCAGAGAGAGCTTTATTAGATGATTGTGTCGATGATATTGCCCGCTTGACCGGAACCAGGCGCGTAATTATCGAACCTGGCGCTGGTAGTCTATCCAAGATCCGCCTGTTGCTGGACGCCATGCAACCGTCAGCCTATGTACCGATGGATATTTCTGCTGACTATCTGCAGAATGCCGCGCAGGCGCTTGCTGACGATTACCCCGGGTTACCGATTCATGCAGCCTGTGTTGACTTTACCCATTCCATGCCAGTTCCTAAACCGGTACCCAATAAACCGCGCCTGGTGTTTTTTCCGGGATCAAGTTTGGGTAATTTTCATCGGGAAGAAGCGCTGGCCTTTTTGCAGCAGATCTCAAGCTTGCTGGGTAAAGAAGGAATGCTGTTGATAGGCGTTGATACCAAAAAAGCACCGTCGGTCATAGATGCAGCATACAACGATGCTGCTGGTGTCACCGCTGAATTCAACCTTAATTTACTGCAGCGAATTCGCCAGGAACTGGAAGCGGAATGCGACCCGAGTGGATTTAACCATCATGCGTTTTATGACTCCCACAAAGGCCGGGTGGAAATGCATCTGGTAAGCAAAAAAGATCAGGAAGTACGTATTAATGGTCACCGCTTTCGCTTCGCACGCGGTGAGACTGTGCATACTGAATGTTCTTACAAATATGCTCCGGAAGAGTTCCTTGATCTGGCCGCGCAGGCAGATTTGTATCCTGTAAAACAATGGTTGGCAAAAGAAGAATTGTTTGCGATATATTTACTTGAAACGAACAAATGAATAGCCCACGACACATTATTTGGTATGTATTAAATCACTTCGGTTCCAGTTTCAAAAATGACAGCCGATTCATCACAGGCTGGGGCGTGCTTCGAAGAGTGTCATCTCCCAGCGGTTGTCATTCATGTCATGGCGCAGGATGTAAGTACCACCATCGTCGCCCATCACCTTAAAATAACGGTGCGTGGGCGCCAGCCAGCGGTCAACTACTTCTTTCACCTCGATGGTACGTGATTTCAGGCGAAATCGCTGCGGGGTTTCCTCGCCGCGATAGCCAGCATAACATTCTACATAAAGTGTCAGGTAGTCGTTTTCCATGCGCTCAGAATAATCGGTTATCATATTTAAAAATAGTATACATTCCAGCGACGGCGTTAATAGCCAAACTCACCATTCCACTGACCATTTCTATAGTCCAGTTTTAGCCAGCGTGGGATGAATTTTTCCGGTCTTTTAATCGGGAAAGTTTCCGTATCCGGATCTCTGCCACGGATATCATCGACGACACAAAGCTTGGTCATAACAGGATGAAAAAAAACTTTCAATTTTTCGTAACTGGAAGTTATGGGTATATAGTCATCTCCTGGCTGATCCGGAAAAAGAACGCGTAGGCGAATCAAGCAGCTGAAGTAAAGTTCCAGTTCCACAGTCAGTGGTTTTTCCAGTGTATTCAGCCGGTTTTCGGCTGACGGCGTCAACTTGATATCAACGGCTTTGGCTTCCATAACGTTAGCTTCCATAATTTTGGCTTCTATAGGAAATTACCTGCAAAATTTGTTTAACTATTACGCAATATGGACTGTAATTTAAGACAAACATTACATCCAGGTCAAAATAAGGCGTAATTTTCTTTGCTAAAATAATTTATTGTAATTAAGTATATCCTGTATATCCAGACACTTAGGGAGTTCGATATGCTTTATCTCGTCCAACATGGGGAAGCCGTGGCAAAGGAAGTCGATCCCGAACGGCCGATGTCACCGTCGGGGACGGTCGCGGTGGAACGCGTGGCGTCTTTTATGAAAAATGCCGGCATCAGCGTGGATCGAGTGCTGCACAGCGGTAAAACCCGCGCCAAACAAACTGCTGAAATATTTGCAAAATCGATTTCCGAATTAGGTGCGACAGAAACCATGTCGGGTATCAATCCCAATGATCCTGTGGAGGATTTTCTAACTCATATTGACCGTTTAAATACGCCAACCATGGTGGTAGGGCATTTGCCATTTATGGCCAGGTTGATATCGAAACTAGTCATTGATAGTGACGCCGTTGCAATCGTTGATTATCAACCCGGCTCGGTGGTATGTCTGGAAAAAATGGATAGCAAACATTGGTGTATTCGCTGGATGCTACGACCGGAATTATTAACATAAATCAATGCAATCATATGTAGTAATGCTTTTTAATTTCAGTAACAACAGGATTACAGAAGAATATGGCCAAACTTACTTTTTTTGGATCGACCGATGGCGTCACTGGTTCCATGTATTTACTGGAAACCAACCACGCACGCGTATTGCTCGAGTGTGGGCTGTTTCAAGGAGTCAAAGAAGACGAAGATTCGAATCGCGCGCCATTTCCTTTTGACATTAAAACTATTAATGCGGTTGTGCTATCCCATGCCCACCTGGACCACACCGGACGCATTCCTAAACTCATTAAAGATGGTTATCAGGGCCCGGTCTTTATGACACGGCCTACTAATGAACTGCTGGAGATCATGCTAAAAGACGCCGCGTATTTAAGTATGCGCGACGCGGAATGGGAAAATAAGCGACGGCGGCGTTCCGATAAGGAAGAAGTCGAACCACTCTACACGATGGATGATGTCGATATTGCACTGAGACAATTTGAAGGTATTCCCTACAATGTCAAACGTGAAGTCGCTGAAGGTATCACTGTCACTTACCATGACGCCGGACATATATTGGGTTCCGCTATTGTCGAGATTGACATTAAGGAAGGGGGGCAAACGCGTAAACTGGTGTTTTCCGGAGACCTGGGTAACAGCTACGCTGCATTGTTGCGCGATCCTGTCAAACTGCATCAGGCCGATGTGGTGCTGCTGGAGTCTACTTATGGCGATCGAAATCACAAACCATTACAGGAAACCCTGGATGAATTTCGCGATGTGATACATCAGGCCAACGAAAACGGAGGCAATGTGTTGATACCGGCGTTTGCTGTCGGAAGAACTCAGGAAATCATTTTTTACCTGGGCGAATTGTATCAGAAGGGTGAGCTGAATCATCAGGCGGTATTTCTAGATAGCCCTATGGCTATTGCCGCTACAGAAGTGTACCACCGTTATCAGAACGTCTTTAATGAAGAAGACGAACTAGCGATTCGCCAGACCCGTTCTGGTACCTTGCACAGTTATCTGCCGGTGTTGCGCTACTCGCGCACTACGGAAGAATCAATGGCCATTAACAAGATTAACAATGGTGCCATCATTATCGCAGGCAGTGGTATGTGCGATGGCGGACGTATTCGCCATCATTTGAAACATAATTTGTGGCGGCGCAGCGCGCATGTGATGATTGTCGGTTATCAGGTGCATGGTACACCGGGGCGCGCGCTGGTGGATGGTGCCAAGACCTTGCGTATCGTTGGCGAAGATATCGCGGTGAATGCGAAAATCCATACACTGGGCGGCTTCTCAGCACACGCTGGTCAACAACAACTGCTGGATTGGGCTGCGAACTTCAAGAAAGCCAATCCTGCAATTTACCTGGTACATGGTGAAGACGAAGCTAAAGATATTTTACAGCAAAAATTGCGAGAAGCGGGAATGAGTGCCACAATAGGCCGTACCAAAGAAATGATATCAATTTAACTGAACGTTGTTTTCCATTGAAAATGATTTTTAAAAATACTTACCCCAATCTAGAACAGTGGCTAATGTATGGTGGCACCCTCAGCGTATATTCCATTGGCAATGGTGTTATCAAGCTGGAAGTCGGCGATGGAGAAGGCCTGGCGGACGATTACATTTTCGAATGTGAGACAATTGATGAGGGTCTATCTGTTGCAGAAGAGCAGGTCAAGGATTTGATTAATGAGGCCCGCGAACTACAGGCAATGTATCTTGATGGCGATGTAAAATCAGTAGACCAGGAAGTAATCCGTATTACCGGATTACCCCCGATTCGAAATCCGTATTATGACGGCAGTCGCTAACCGCCTTTTAAAAACCACCATTCGTATTGTTTTAGATCACTGTTGTGTTAGATAACATTGCCCACGAGATTTGCCCGCTCTGCAGCTCATCCGCCGTGACCGCTTTTTATAGTGAAT
>Ga0209742_10000621_pt1 | contig 18181 bp, 17 predicted proteins | sample DeeMarSeWOR38_10_FD_187462 | JGI IMG/M metagenome (GOLD analysis project Ga0209742, IMG submission 187462) | Marine sediment microbial communities from White Oak River estuary, North Carolina - WOR-3-8_10 (SPAdes) (version 2) | ecosystem: Environmental > Aquatic > Marine > Intertidal zone >... | reverse complement strand
GGCGAAGGTCACGTCTGGCTAAGAGGCCTCCATGAACCGCAGGATGCAGAGTCTTCACCCGACCATCCAGGATTTCAGGAAAGCCAGTAAGCTCCGAGACGCTGTGTGTTGTTACTCCGGCAGCCTCCAAAGACTTCTTGGTGCCACCGGTGCTGAATATATCTACACCGAGATCTTTTAGACCTCGGGCAAAATCAACAACACCTGACTTATCTGAAACACTAATTATGGCGCGCATAAAGCCTCCTTTAATGTATTATTACTCTTTCCTTGTCCTCTCCCTTAATTATCTCCCCAATAACTTTGGCCTGTGGTAAGACACTTGTGAGCTCGGCAACCTGCTGAGGGGAACTAACAATGGTCATGCCCATCCCCATGTTGAAAACTCGATACATTTCCGCTTCTTCTATACCGCCTTTTCCTTGGACAATCTTAAAAATGGACGGTATATCCCATGTATCTTTGTGAATACGGGCGATAACACCCTTGGGTAGAACGCGAGGTATATTCCCAGTAAAGCCGCCACCGGTAATATGAGCTATCCCCTTTATCATTGGTAAAGCCGGCTTAAGTTGCGGATAGTAACATCGGTGGGGCTGCAACAATTCTTCGCCGAGGTTTTTGCCCAGTTCAGGATAGAATTTTTTTAGTGATAAGGGTTTATCATCAGTACCAAAGACTCTTCGCACCAGTGAATAACCATTGGTGTGTAAACCTGAGGAGGGGAGGCCAAGGATTACATCACCTTGAATAATGGCACTGCCATCAATGATATTCTTTTTTTCCACCACTCCGACAATAAATCCCACTAAATCATAACTATCTTGGGAGTATATGCCCGGCATCTCGGCAGTTTCACCGCCAATTAATGAACAACCAACCTCTCGACAAGCCTTGGCTATACCCGAAATGATGTCTTTTATTTGCTCGGGTTTGAGTTTGCTCATGGCGATATAGTCAAGGAAAAAAAGGGGCTCAGCGCCGCTACAAAGGATATCGTTTACGCAGTGGTTAACTATGTCAATGCCCACGGTATCGTTTTTGCCCACAAGCACTGCAATTTTAAGCTTCGTTCCTACTCCATCAGTGCTGGAAACCAAAACGGGTTCATCGTATCCTTCAAGTTGGAACATACTGCCGAAAAATCCCGAGCCTATGACTTCAGGTCGAAAAGTAGACCGAACTTGTTGAGCAACGGTACCCTTAACTTTATCAGCAAGATGAATATCTACACCAGCAAGAGTATAGGCTTTGTTATCAGCTGCACGGAGTGCTCTAGAGGTTGATTTCACTGAGCTCCTCCTGAGGGAGTACTTCCAAAGCCAGTTTGTCCATTTCTATTTGAACTGGAATGGGGTATGCTCCAGTAAAACAAGCAAGGCAGAAAATATCTCTGGGCAGTTCCACAGCTCTAATTAGTCCATCTAGGCTAAGGTATCCCAGTGAATCAGCACCAAGGTGTTCCCTGATTTCCGGGACAGTCTTCCTCGCGGCAATCAGTTCCCATCTGGTTGCCATATCTACTCCGAAGAAGCAAGGGTAGCGGATAGGAGGGGCGCAGATACGAAGGTGAACCTCTGCTGCCCCCGCTTTTTTGAGCATATTCACGACATGAGGAGTAGTGGTACCGCGAACAATACTATCATCGACGACTACTAACCTTTTACCAGAAATTGTGTGAGAAAGGGGGTTGAATTTCAATTGAACGCCAAGTTCTCTTATCCTCTGGTCTGGCTCAATAAAGGTACGTCCTACATAGCGGTTTTTTAATAAGCCTTCACAATAGGGGATGCCTGAGGCATTAGAATATCCAATGCCGGCGGCGGTAGCTGAATCAGGAACACCCATGACCAAATCAGCATCGATAGGATATTCTTCAGCTAGTATTCTACCCATAGCTTCTCTTGTAGGATAGAGAAGTTTGCCCTGGATGATGCTGTCAGGACGGGCGAAGTAGATGTATTCAAATATACACAGGGCTTTTTTACCCTTTCCTTTCTTAAAGCTCTTCACTCCTTGCTTATCGATGACTACAATTTCCCCGGGTTCGATTTCCCTTATGAATCGGGCACCTATATGATCCAGGGCACAACTTTCCGAGGCAATGCTCCAGCCACCGTCAATACTTCCAAGACAGAGAGGCCGAACACCGAAGGAGTCACGAACTCCAATCAGTTCATTTTCAGTCAAAATTACCAGGGAATAAGCTCCTTGGAGCCGCGACATGGCGTGCCCTATTTTTTGTTGCCAGTTACGACCAGGGGAGGCCAAAAACAAGTTGGCGATAACTTCCGAATCACTGCTGGTATGAAAATAAAAGCCACGATCCTGGAGTTCATCGCGAAGCAATTTGGAGTTGATGATATTGCCATTGTGTGCAAGGGCAATGGTTAATCCATCTGATTTCGCTATAATAGGCTGGGCATTCATTGGTTTGCTTGAGCCTGTAGTGGAGTAGCGGTTATGCCCGATGCCAATATTTCCTGTGAGCAGAGAGAGGTCAGTTTCCGTGAATACCTGGGAAACCAATCCCATGTTGGTGTGTATTTTTATTTCGTTGCCATCGGTGACAGCGATGCCCGCACTTTCTTGACCACGATGTTGTAGAGCGAAGAGGGCAAAAAAGGTCGTTTGTGCTACATTTATGTTTGAGGCATAAACCCCAAAAACGCCGCAACTTTCGTGCATAAAAGTTGGCTTTACCGTCCCATTATAAAGCATCTATCTTTTTTGGTCAATTTCACAATATTTTTTTATCGTGTTATGATATACGACATTGCTAAATTAGGAGTCTATAACAGTGGAAAAAGAAAAGAAACAGGAAATCATAAACCAATTTAGAGTTAAGGAAAATGATAGTGGGTCTGTCGATATTCAGGTAGCCTTGCTTACCGAGAGAATAAATCGGTTGACGGAGCATCTTAAGTTGTATCCTCAGGATCGACACACCAGGCACGCTCTCCATGGGGTTATAGGGAGGAGGAAGCGGTTTTTGGGCTACTTGAACAGGACGGCACCTGAGCGGTATCGTTCTCTTATTACTAAGCTCGGTTTGAAGGAATAGTATGTCAGATGTTTTTGAGCGTGTCATAGCTGGTAGGACTCTTAGTATTCAGGTTGCCAAATTCGCCCAGCAAGCCGATGGCGCTGTTGCCGTTCGGTATGGCAACACAGTTGTCTTGGTTACTGCCTGTGTTAGTTCTGAACCCCGGGAGGGAATTGATTTTGTCCCGCTAACAGTGGACTACGAAGAGAGGCTATATGCCGCGGGCAAGATACCGGGCAGTTTCATCAGGCGTGAAGGACGTCCCACGGAGGAAGCAATCATAACAAGTCGTCTCATCGATCGCTCCCTGCGCCCGCTTCTTTCCAAGGGGTTTCATTATGATGTCCAAGTTGTAGCAACGGTGTTATCTGTCGACCAGGAAAACGACCCGGATATTTGTGCCCTTATAGGTGCTTCAGCAGCCTTGACATTATCGAGTATCCCGTTCTACGGACCGATATCAGCAATGCATATTGGCTACTTAGATGATGCATTGGTTGTGAATCCCACTCTGCCCCAGATGGAAGATAGCTTGCTTGATTTGATTGTTTCCAGCAATAAGGAAAACGTTGTAATGGTGGAAGCAAGTGCCAGGGAAGTTTCCGAAGAAATACTGGTAGATGCGATCAAACTCGGATACGAGACAAATCAAGATATCATTGAGCTTCAGGAAGAGCTACGGCAAGATTATGGTAAGCCCAAAGTAGAAATCGAACCCAGGGAACCTGCTGCTGAACTTTCATCTCATATCGACTCCATACTTGGTGAGAAATTGAGCCAAGCGCTGGAAAATCCGGAAAAACTGCGACGGGATAAGGCTATAACATCTATCAAAGAGGAAACGAGGAACAAATTGGTTGATTCTTATTCTGAAGATGAAATCAATTTTGCCTTTGAAGCACAGCTGAAAGCTGCCGTAAGGGAAAAAATATTACAGTCAAAGCGACATTTAGACGGCCGCCAAGCTAAGGAAATTCGTCATATTAGTTGTGAAGTAGGTATTCTTCCTCGCACACACGGCTCGGGATTATTTGCTCGAGGGGAAACACAGGTGTTGACTATTACTACCTTGGGGTCTACAAGCCGGGAACAATTGTTGGATGGCCTGGGTCTGGAGGAAACTAAACGCTTTATGCATCACTATAATTTTCCTCCCTTTTCTACTGGAGAAGTGAAGCGAATAGGAGCAACTGGGAGGCGCGAGATTGGGCATGGCGCTTTAGTGGAACGGGCTATTGCACCAGTATTACCATCTGAGGATGATTTTCCTTACACTATACGTCTGGTTTCCGAAGTACTTAGTTCTTACGGGAGCACATCAATGGCTAGCGCTTGTGCTTCGACCCTGTCCTTGATGGACGCCGGTGTACCTATAAAGGCACCCGTGGCTGGGATAGCCATGGGTTTACTTACCGGAAAAGATGGGAGTTATGTTGTTCTGACAGATATTGTAGGTATGGAGGATGCCTACGGGGACATGGATTTCAAGGTTGCTGGCACAAATCGTGGGATAACGGCTTTGCAGCTTGATATCAAGCTGCGAGGAATAGATTATAAGGTACTGGCTGAAGCCTTAAGCCAGGCTCACGAGGCTAGATTGGAAATACTGCAGGAAATGAGTTCGACTATAAGTGACAGTCGCTCTGAACTTAGTCCTTATGCTCCCAGAATGTATGAAATGACTATCGATCCGAGCAAGATCGGGAGTGTCATTGGTCCCGGTGGTAGGGTCATCAGGTCCATTATAGATGAAACCAAAACAACAATAGATATAAGAAACGATGGTACAGTCCTCGTTGGCTCTCCAAATGAAGAGGGAGCTCAGAAAGCAATGAAAATAATAGAGGGTTTAACCAGGGAAGTGGAGCAAGGTGCGATTTACACTGGAAAAGTAACCAGATTATTCAATTTCGGTGCTATGGTAGAGATTTTGCCCGGTAAGGAGGGCTTAGTCCACATTAGCGAGCTTGCTAACTATCATGTACCTCAAGTTGAGGATGTCGTTAAGATAGGTGATGAGGTAATGGTGAAAGTCATTGGTATTGATAATTCTGGCAGGATAAATTTATCGCGCAAAGCCGTATTTGAAGGACTTTCTCGTCTCCCTGGTGCTAAAGTCGAGAATTCCTCGGCTCCTAAGGATCATCGAAAGAAATTTGTTCGCCCACGTGGTAGACGTGAAGATGGCGGAAACCTTAGTAAATAGATTCTTTTACAGGTGAGGGGCAAGAAATAAATATGACTTCTTCTTTGGAACCTATAAGAGTAGTTATTAATGGTGCTTTGGGTAGGATGGGGCAAGAGATAACCAAAGCTTTGGTTTGCGAGCCCGGAGTAAAGCCGGTGGGTGCTGTGGAAAAGGAAGTAACTCAGCAATATCTTCCTATAGCCGAGGCTACCGAACTAATACTCCTTTCTTCTGATTTGGAATCGCTTCTAAAGAGCTGCGATGCTGACGTCGTAGTAGATTTTACTGATGCCGATGTTTCAATAGCAGCAGCTCGCATTGCTATAAAGCAAAAGGTTAGCATGGTTATCGGAACCACAGGACTGTCTAAAGAAAATTTAGCGGAGATTGAACAACTATGCCAAACCTATAAGGTGGCGGTAGTAGTAGCACCCAATTTTTCTCTGGGGGCAGCAATTTTGATGCATCTATCGAAGTTTGCTGCTAAGTTTTTCGACCACGCCGAAATCATCGAGATGCATCATGATAAAAAGGCTGATGCTCCTTCGGGGACTGCTGTAGCTACTGCTAGAGAGATGCTGCAAATGCGCGGTAAACCATTCGTTTATCCCGAGGTAGCACGTGAGATACTCAGTAATACTAGGGGAGGACAGATGGATGGTATAGCTATCCATAGTTTGAGGTTGCCGGGATTCATGGCTGGGCAGGAAGTCATATTTAGCGGAGCGGGTGAAACTCTGAGTTTACGTCATAATATTTTAAGTAGAGAGTGTTTCATACCTGGAGTTATCTTGGCAATTAGGGAAGTGACAAAGCACAAGGGGCTAATCTATGGTTTGGATGCCCTGCTAAAGCTGTAGGAAAAACCATGGAAGGATTCAATATTGCTGTTGTCGGAGCTACTGATGTTGTAGGTCAGGAGATCATTAAGATACTTGAGCAGCGTAAATTTCCGGTAGCCTCCATCCGATTACTAGCAACCGACCATTCTTCTGCGATGAAAATCATTTTTAATCACAGAAGAATTGAAGTTAGAGAAGCGCGGCCAGAGGCGTTTCGCGATGTTGATATTGCCTTTTTCTCTACAGATGCTGATATTAGTCGAAGGTTATCGCCTTTAGCTGTAGAAGCTGGAGCAGTGGTCATTGATAATAGTAGTGCCTTCAGGATGAACCCTACGGTGCCGCTGGTAGTCCCAGAGGTCAATCCCGGGGATATAGAATGGCATAAAGGGATAATTGCCAGTCCGAGCTGCGCCACTATCCAAATGGTGGTAGCACTTAATCCAGTACACAAGACTAATCCAATAAAGCGCATTGTAGTTAGTACTTACGAGTCAGTATCAAGTAGTGGTGGTGCCGCTCTGAGAGAGGTTACAAATCAAGCACGGTTAGTTTTAGAAGGGCGCCGTATTTGTCCTCATGTCTATTCACATCAGATAGCTTTTAATGTACTGCCAGAAATCGGTGTCTTTTTGGATAATGGATATACTAAGGCTGAACAGCAAATAATTGAAGAAACACGGAAGACATTACATGCCGAGGATATAGCCATTTCGGCTACTTGTGTGCGAGTTCCTGTCTACTTTGGACACAGTGAAGCAGTCAATGTGGAATTTAGTTCACCAATTACGCCTGAAGAAGCAAGGAAGATTCTGGCTCAAGCTCCAGGGGTCAGGGTGCTTGACGATCCTACAGTCAGTTTTTATCCTCAACCATGGGCTGCTAGTGGATCAGATCATGTATTTGTGGGTCGAATCAGGAGAGATATTTCGCATCTCGATGGGCTTGTTATGTGGGTAGTGGCCGATAATATTCGTAAGGGTGGAGCTTTGAATGTTGTACAAATTGCTGAAGAAGGTATAAGTAGGGGGTGGTTAAGTCTTAAGGAGAGTTTAGCTAGTTAAGTAAATAAGTTGGGGGTTTCGGGGGAACATTTGAATTCGTCGAACAAAAATAAGCTGGGTAGCTTATTAACTGCCATGGTTACGCCTTTTGATGATCGGGGCGAAGTTGACTATCGGCAGGCTAAGAAGTTGGCTCTAGCTTTGTTAGATTCAGGTAGCGATGGCGTTGTGGTCTCGGGCACCACCGGCGAATCTCCCACTCTAAGCAGAGAAGAGAAACTACGGCTTTTCGCTGAAATCAAATCGGTGGTAGCTGACCGTGGAGTTGTAGTCGCCGGTACAGGCAACAATGACACCAAAGAAAGCCAGGAAGTAACTAGAGAAGCGGAGAAGATTGGTGTGGATGCTTGCCTTTTAGTAGTTCCATATTACAATCGACCGACTCAGCAAGGCCTGTGGGAACATTTTAGGAATATTGCCAAGAGTACTACCTTGCCCTGCATCATCTATAATGTACCATCGCGAACGGTTACTAACCTTGATGCCGATACACTAATCAACCTGAGCCAGATTGACAATATTGTTGGTGTTAAGGAAGCAAGTGGCAATCTTGGGCAAATAGCTGCGATTATTCAGGGACCACGTGAAGATTTCTTAGTTTACAGCGGTAATGATAGTGATACCTTCCCCTTGCTTGCTCTGGGTGGTTATGGTGTGATTAGCGTTGCTTCTCATCTAGTAGGAATTCAGATAAAGCGTATGATGGATGAATTCCTGAACGGTGAAATTCAAGAAGCAGCAAGTATTCATCGACATTTATTACCACTGATACATTCCCTGTTCATTGTTTCCAATCCTATGCCTCTCAAGTGGGCTCTGAATTATGTAGGTTTTCCAGTGGGTAAACCCCGCTTACCTCTGGTTGAGGTTGACGAAAAATCAATCAGTCTAATAAAGACTACACTGAAGAACTATAAGATAGATTTGCCTATCCCCAAGGACTAACGGTCATAAACATAACCCAGTAATTTGTATTGGGTTAGCAAGCTTTCCCTGGCTTATTCAGTAGCTGTAATATGTAGCCAGTTGATCAGAGCAAATTGTTGGACTTAGCCTGTATTGTTTGTCTTCTATCTGGCCCTACTGAAACGAGACTGATAGGGCAACAAAGGAGGTCTTCAAGTAAAGACATATAATTGCGGGCTCTCGTCGGTAGATCTTTGAAATCTCGAATTCCACTTATTGATTCCTGCCAGCCATCCAATTCTTCGTAGATAGGTTGGCATTTTTCCAATACGGCTATATCGCTAGGAAAAGATGTCAGGACCTCATCATTGAATTTGTATGCAGTGCATATTTTAATTGAAGTGAAACCATCGTAGACATCGAGGTGTGTTAGAGCTATATCACTAAGCCCATTTATTTGAGCGCTGAAGCGACCTGCCACAGCATCAAACCAACCGCATCTCCGTGGCCTTCCTGTAGTAGCGCCATACTCATGAGCTCTCTTGCGAATTAAATCACCAATATTGTCTTTGAGTTCTGTCGGCATGGGGCCGGCACCAACTCTAGTATTATATACCTTGAATATACCCACCACGCGCTCGATTTCCCTTGGGCTAAGACCTGTTCCAATACAGCTTGCTCCCGCCAATGGTGAAGATGAGGTCACATAGGGATATGTGCCAAAGTCAGTGTCGAGTAAAGCTCCCTGGGCACCCTCTAATAGAACAGGGTCTCCGTTAGTTACTGCTGCGCGGATTATGGAACTGGTTTCACGAATATAAGGAGCAAGCTGCTGTCCATAGTAATCGTATTGTTTATAGATTTCTTCAAATGAAAGGGGGGAGATCTGGTACACTTTTGTCAAGATAATATTCTTAAACTCAAGTGCAGCGCTCAATCGGTTCCGGAACACATCCTTATCCAGTAAATCGCCAGCACGAATTCCCAAACGAGCTACTTTATCAGCGAAAACAGGGCCTATTCCTCTGCCTGTAGTGCCCAACGCTCCTTTATTACGCCTATCCTCTTCTAGTCCGTCGAGGAGAGTGTGATAGGGCATGATTACATGCGCACGATCACTAATAAAGAGGTGGTTTGTATGGATACCATGACTGTGCAGGTCACCTATTTCTTTAAGCAGTACTTCTGGATTGATAGCCACACCGTTGCTGATAATGCAGGTTACCTCTGGGTAAAAGATGCCAGAAGGGACAAGATGCAACTTGAATTCACCATGAGGATTAATTACAGTATGGCCAGCATTATCCCCCCCCGAAAAACGAGCTACTAGCTTCACTTTTTCAGCTAGGAGGTCGATTATTTTTCCCTTTCCTTCGTCACCCCACTGTCCCCCTACGATAACTATAACAGCCACTTAATCACCTTCAATTTTTCCCTGCTTTCTTAGGTAAACCAATCTTTGAACTACAGTTATAAAGGCAAAAACTACCAGTATACATAAAGCTATAAAAATCTGATTTACCAGCAGACCTATCGCTAATACTATAACCCGTTCGGCTCTAGTAAACAAGCCGACCTGACACTGCCAACCGAGTCCTTCTGCCCTGGCTCTTATATAGCTAACCAAGAAGGAACCGATCAAAACAATAAAAATAAGCACGATTTGCAGACCGACTTCCTCTTTTGGTATATACCAAATCAGGAGACCACAGAGTATCGCTGCCTCAGAAATGCGATCAACTACCGAATCCAGAATAGCTCCAAATCTTGTAGCTTGCTCGGTGAAGCGAGCTAAGGCTCCGTCAAGGAGATCGAATAAACCTGCGACCAAGACTAGAGCTCCTCCAAGAAGGAAATACCCCCTAGCGATAACATAAGCCGCGATTAGATTCACAGCCAAGTTGATAAAGGTTAGGGCATTAGGCGTTATCCCGCTTTTACTCAGAATCCTGATTACAGGGCCAGTAATACGATAGGCTAAATTACGTCGAATATTTATTAAATTCATTTAGCTTTTCCGGCTAGTTCAGCACCCTTCTATTGTAAAGAAATCCAACTACTCCTAGTATTTGCTCTTCGGTATTCCACTCGCCGATTTCGCAAACCTTTAATATTTTCGGGGGTAGATATTTGGTTACCATTTCCCAGTTTACATTACCCTTTCCTGGGACATGGTGGTCGGAAATACCAAGAACGTCATGCAAGTGGACGCCGACCATCCTGCCCCTGAACCGTGAAAGCCATTCTTCATGTAAGCTAAATCCAAGCCGCTGTTGCACTTCAGCGTGCCCTACGTCATGCCAGTAACCAACTAGATTATCTGGTACGTTGTTAAGCAACTCCGCCATTTCGTCTATATTCGGTATCTCATGAAAATTAAATCTGGTCTCAATCCCCAAAATTATACCCTTTTGTCGGCTATACCCACTAATATCCTGGAGACTTTTTTTTGCTATATCGAGGTAATGAAGAGCTTGGGAACTGCGTTGGTAAACTAGTTGTTCCTTAACCTGGTTATACTCTTTGGTTTGAGTAAGACCTCCTTCGTGAAGTTTACGGAGTCTATCTTCTAGATTCAGGCTAATGGACACTTCTCCCATATGGAGAATAATAGCCTTGGCTTTCACACTTGATGCAAGATCTATCGTTCGCTTCGTAAAGCTAACGGCTTCCATGCGGTCGCTCTCGTTCAGAGAACTCAAGGAAAGGTTACTTATCGGTATTCCCCTAGATGACAATTTGGCTGGACAGGGAGAATGAATACTTGAAATAGGAACTTTGGCTTTGAGTAGCTCACTGAGCATTGGTGGGGAAACTGAAGAATTTGCTTCTATATGAGTGAAGCCTAATTCTTTGGCTTTGTCAATAAACCCTGCCATGTGACTAAATCTACCTTTAGCCCACATGGTGGAAAGGGAAACTTCGAACAACTTGTTATCTCTAGCCCCTGTCGAACTCAAAATTTCACTTTTGGTTCCTATCCCACATGGTCTGAAGCTGGCATCTTAACCAAGAGAATGATTTATACCTCGGCCCTGACTGGGTCCAACTCAGGTAAAGAGATGGGACGTTGCTGCTCTTGTCCCGCGATATATGTTTCAGTTCTTATACGGGCTTCGTCATCAGAATACTGAATCGGTGGAGATTTCATGAAATAGGCCGAAGGTCCGACTATTGTCCCGCTTAAGCCGCGGTCCATAGCCAGTTTACAGCATCTTATAGCATCAATAACCACGCCAGCTGAGTTAGGACTGTCCCATACTTCCATTTTCAGTTCTATATTCAGGGGCACGTCACCGAAGGTGCGTCCTTCCATCTTTACGTAGCAAAATTTACGATCCGCTAGCCAAGGAACATAGTCACTGGGACCTACATAGATATTATCGGGGTCGATGACATAGTCTAATTGTGAGGTAACGGCATTGGTCTTGGAAATTTTTTTAGATTCCAAGCGTTCTCGTTCTAGCATATTATAAAAATCAGTATTTCCACCAAAATTCAACTGGTAAGTTCGCTCTAACTTGACTCCGCGATCCCGGAAAAGCCTGGTTAACAGCCGATGTGTGATAGTGGCACCAACCTGTGATTTAATGTCATCACCGATGACGGGTAGTCTGTGCTCGGCAAATCGATTTTGCCAATAGGGCTCACGTGCAATAAAAACAGGTATACAATTGATGAAGCCGCAACCGGCAGTTAGCACCTGTTCAACATACCACTTGGTTGCCTCCTCGCTTCCTACAGGCAGATAATTAATTACCACGTCAGTTTCGGTTTTATTTAGTATATCTACAATATTAGCAGTGGGACCCGGTGCCTTGCTGATAATTTGGGAAAGATACTTACCTAATCCATCGTGGGTCATACCTCGCTCAACTCGAATACCTGTCTTGGGCACATCGCAAAATTTAAATGTATTGTTTGGTTTGATGAAAATGGCTTGAGCTAAATCCTTGCCCACTTTGTTTTTATCAATATCAAATGCCGCCACGAAATTGATATCCGATATATGATACCCTCCCAGGTTGACATGCATCAGACCGGGGACTAATTCATCTTCCTTAGTATCTTTATAGTAGTGAACTCCTTGCACTAAGGAAGAGGCACAATTACCAACACCTATGATAGCTACATTTATTGTTCCCATTCGCACCTCCATTTTGCATATGTAGAGAACTTGTTAGAGTAATTAGGCTTTACCCATTCTAAATTACGTTGTTTTACACACGGAACAAATTTCATTGCTCACTAGTCTATTGTTTAATATAGATTGCGCTCTGGAAGTTGCTCAATCTCCCTTTTATACATAGTTATATATACTAATGTCAATACCTTCGAAGCGGTCTCAGCGACAATCGAAAAAAGCTATTCAGTAGTGGTCAGATCCCCCATCAATTTAAGCAACCTTGCTCCTCGCTCAATAGAATCATCGTAATGAAAACTGAGTTGTGGTGTATATCTCAGTTTTAAGTGTGACGCAAGTTCCCTGCGCAGGAATCCTGAAGCGTTATTGAATCCCGCCAGCATTTCCTCTTTATTATGAGTTTTGTCACCCAACGTACTAACAAATACCTTGGCATACTTCAGATCCGGTGAAAGCGCGACTTCCGTTACCGAGATAAGCTTGCTAAGTCTGGGGTCATTGACCTCACGTTCAAGCAGTCCACTGATTTCTCGTTGTATTAATTTACTTGTCCGCTCGCTTCGCCTGCTCATTTGTATCTCCTATCCATTAAATACAATCACCCCATTTTTTCCTTTCGGTAAAATTCAATGATATCGCCAATCTGAAAATCTATATTGCCTTCTATGCCCAAACCACACTCGAGACCAGCGGAGACTTCACTGGCATCCTCTTTAAAACGCTTTAGACTGGAGATCCGAGAGTCGCCAATTACTTTATTTTTATGCAGTATTTTAACCTGGGCATCCCTCCATACCTTTCCCTCTGTAATATAAACTCCGGCTATTTTCCCAAGCTTACCGCTGGGGAAGATAGCCCTTACTTCAGCGCGTCCACTGAGAACCTCGGCATAAGTCGGCTCAAGCATTCCCTTCAATGTCTTGTCCACATCTTCTATTAGCTTGTAGATCACATCGTACCGCTGGATGCCTACTCCTTCTGTGGTGGCTAGCTGTGTTGCTCCGGGTGAAGCGGGCGTGTTAAAACCGATGATGATACATTTCGAGGCTGAGGCTAACAGGACATCACTTTCCGTGATACTTCCGCTGGCACCATGTATGACTCTAGCCTTTGCCTTCTCTGTGCCCAGCTTTTCTAAGGAACTTCTTATAGGTTCAATGCTGCCATCGACATCTGTCTTCAAGACTATGTTTAGTTCTTTTAGTTGCCCGTCACTGATTTGGCTGGAAAGAGCACTTAAACTGAGTGTAGTATGTGGCCTAGGAGATTTTTGTTTTTCAACAATGTCTCGTGCTTCATGTTCATCAGGAAGCACCATAAAAAGGTCTCCTGATTTTGCTACCTCATTTAAGCCGAGGACTTCAACCGGAATTGATGGTCCAGCTTTGTTAACTTGCTTTCCTTTATCATCAAACATAGCCTTTATTTTTCCCCAAGTACGACCAGCTACCACAACATCGCCCGGCCTAAGGGTGCCCTTCTGGATAAGAAAGGTGGCTAAAGGACCTTTGGTTTTGTCTAGCTCTGCCTCAATGATTACGCCTTCCGCCGGGCTATCCGGATCAGCTTTCAGTTCTAATATATCGGCAACTAGAAACAGGTTTTCCAGCAGATCCGATATTCCTTGTGCTTTCTTGGCTGATATAGGTACACAAACAGTATCGCCACCCCACTCCTCAACAACTAAACCTAGATCGGTAAGCTGCTGTTTTATGCGTTCAGGGTTAGCATCAGGTTTATCAATCTTATTGATGGCAACAACTATGGGTACCTTGGCAGCTTTCGCGTGGTCTATGGCTTCCACAGTCTGAGGCATGACACCATCATCAGCAGCAACCACTAAAATTACAATATCAGTGGCTTGTGCTCCTTGGCCTCTCATGACAGTAAAAGCCTCGTGTCCCGGTGTATCTAAAAATGTAATTTTCCGCCCATCTACTAAGGCTTGATAGGCGCCAATATGTTGGGTAATTGCTCCTGCTTCGTGAGCAGTTACATTAGTCTTCCTGATGACATCCAGGAGAGTAGTTTTACCGTGGTCAACATGTCCCATCACGGTAACAACTGGAGGTCGTACTGATAGTTTTCCCTTCCCTTTCTCCTTTCGAGAAGGCAAAGTTCTAGATTCTTTCACTGTTTTTGCGACATAGCCCAAGTCTGTAGCTGTTGTACTTGCAGTTTCGAAGTCGAGGCTCTGGTTAATATTGGCCATGATGCCTTTGCGCATGAGTTGCTTAATTATTTTTGTAGGTTCTACCTTTAGTATATCGGCCAGTTTATGCACAGTTATGGAAGGTGGAATTTCAACTTGTGGTAGATCTTTCTTCAACTTCGGTTTGTTATCGTCCAAATCTAACTTTCCTCCAACAATTTATGACTATACTCAATTAAGGCTTGTCGATTGACTTCATTGAGTTTTGCTTTTAAAGCGTATTCCAGACGATTTTTCTTAAGGGCTAATTCCCAACAAACTTTATCCGAGCATAAATAAGCACCTCTGCCCGGCTTCTTCCCAAATATATCTATCTCAGCAGCTCCGTTCTCAGTACGTACTAGCCGTATCAGGGTTTTCTTCTCCTTAACCTGTCGACAGGCTATGCAAGTACGCTGAGGTGGATATTTACTCTGCGATCTCGTCATCTATAAAACTTTCATCCTGTTCTTTATACTTTATCACTTTTCCTTTTCGTTTACCTTTAGGTGTACCTTGTGTCTTATCCGGCCTTTCTGTTTTTAATGCCTTCATTAATATATCTTCAGCAAAACGAATATGTTTTTCTTCAGGCTGCTCGGGCGGAGTTTCGGGAAAGACTGGAAATTCAACTACCTCTTCCGTCCCAATGTCCTCAATTGGTTCTGCTTGGAGTGACTCGTCTTCCTGGATATCAAGGGGAACAACTTCTTCTGCTATTTCCGGCTCTTCTAGGACAGCTTTTTCTGACTCAATAGCAGAGATGCTCTTTATATCGATCCGCCAACCTGTTAGCTTTGCTGCTAGCCTGGCATTCTGTCCTTCTTTACCTATAGCTAGAGAGAGCTGCTTATCAGGGACGACCACAGTAGATATGTTTTTTTCTTCATCGATTTTAATGCTTGCTACTTGAGCCGGATTAAGGGCATTGGAGATGAATATCCCTGGGTCGGCATGCCACTGGATTACATCTATTTTTTCGCCATTTAACTCGTTAATGATACTTTGGAGCCTTATGCCTCTAGGCCCAAGACAGCAACCTACCGGATCAACATTTTCCTGAGTAGTGGCCACTGCCACCTTCGTTCGATGCCCAGCCTCCCGTGCTATGGATTTTAATTGTACAATGCCATTGTGAATCTCAGGGATTTCCAATTCGAAGAGGCCACGTATCAGGTTGGGATGGGATCGAGAGACTATTATTTGGGGCTCTTTATCTCTCTGCAGCATCTCAAGAATGTAAAATTTGAGTCGCTGCCCTCTATAATAATGTTCATTATGAACCTGTTCATTCACGGGAAGTACTGCTTCTATTCTATTCAACCTAACGTAAATTCGTTTGGGTTCAATGAATTGAATAATTCCAGTGACGACATTTCCTTCTCTATCGGTAAATTCTTCATAAACAATACGGTGTTCTGCTTCTCGCAATCGCTGTAGAACGACTTGTTTTGCCGCTTGAACAGCTATACGGCCAATATTGTCGGGTGTGCATTCTATATTTATTACGTCACCTAGTTGTGCTGTAGCTCTCAGTTTTCTAGCTTCTTCAAGGGAAATTTCGTGATTTGGATTAGTAACTGATTCAACTACCACTTTTTGAATATAGAAATTTATTTCGCCAATATCAGCGTCAACTTTTACTACAACATCTTGTTCCAATGCAGACATGCTTTTTTTATACGCTGATGCGAGTGCAGATTCCAAGGCAGCCAAGACTACCTCTTTGGGCAAGTTTCTCTCAGCCGAAAGCTGAGTAATCGCTGTTCTGAGCTCTGTTCTCATCTTCTTTATTCCTATCGAATTTCTCGCATTTTATTAATAAAGAAGGTGGGGTTTACCCACCTCTAGTTTAAATATTTTAGCTCATTCTAGCATATCTAGGTTAGAAATGCAAAAGATTACCTAAATACCTTATAATGGGACATTAATCGATATGGGGGAAATATGTTAGCTTTGGAGGGTGTGAGAATTTTAGATCTATCGCGGCTAGTTCCAGGCGCATTTTGCACCATGCTACTCGGAGATTTAGGAGCTGACGTGCTCAAAGTTCAGGCACCGGATACAACCAAATTTATGAGTTCAGTAATGTCGCTCAAAGAGGAAGAAAGCAGGAAGCAAGTAGCTTATTATGCCCCTGATCGCAATAAGAGGAGTGTGGTGCTTAACCTGAAATCGAAAGCGGGACGAGAAATATTTTATCGGCTTTCCCGAAATGCAGATGTTATTGTCGAGGGTTTTAGACCGGGAGTGGCTAAACGATTGGGTATAGATTACGAAACTATAAATAAGCTAAATCCCAAGATTATTTACTGTTCGCTTAGCGGCTATGGTCAGGATGGCCCTTATCTAGCCTTTCCCGGGCATGATATCAACTATATATCCATGGCAGGTATTTTGGACTTAATTGGGTCCAGTGAAGGACCTCCGGCTATCCCCTTAAACTTGGTTGCTGATTTTGCAGGGGCTGCCCTGTATGGAGCCTTGGGTATTTCGATAGCCTTGGTGGCTAGAAACAAGACGGGCGAAGGTCAATATGTGGACATGGCTTACATAGATGGAGCAATATCACTTATGACATGGTTTAATTGTGATTACTTTTTTAACGGGTCAATGTTGAAGCGGGGTGAATCATGGCTCCATGGTGCCTATCCCTATTATGGAGTCTATGAAACGAAGGACAGTAAGCAGATTACCATTGGTTGTCTCGAGCCACATTTCTGGGGGAACTTATGCCGAGTTGTAGGAAAGGAAGAATATATTCCTTATCACTTTGCTCTGGAACACACATTTCATAAGCCAGAGGATGAGATATGGGATGAAATACGCTCTTCTTTAAAACAAATTTTCTTAACTAAGACAAGAGACGAATGGTTTGAATTGTTGATTCGTAATGATGTTCCCGTTGGCAAAGTTTACACACCGGACGAAGTTTTTTTTGACCCACAGGTACTTCATCGCCAGATGGTAATAGAGGTGGACCACCCGATATTGGGCAAGATAAAACAGGTTGGCATAGCTCCTAAGCTCTCGAAGACACCGGGCAAAGTGCGAAGTCTGGCACCTCTTCCCGGGGAACACACCGATGAAATATTAGAGGAGTTAGGCTATAAGCGGGAAGAGATTCAGAGTTTACGACAGCAAGGTGTGGTGTGTTAAAGGAGTTAGATCATGACCGAAGAATGTATTTTCTGTAAAATTATTACTGGTGAGGTGCCCTCTGACATAGTCTATCAGGATAAAGATTTTCTTGCCTTCAGGGATATCTTACCAAAAGCACCTACACATATACTTATAATACCTAAAACCCACATTTCATCTGTGGTTGAACTCGCTGACAGGCAACCAGAACTTGCCGGACGTCTGATAATCATAGCTAAGAATCTGGCTGAGAAAGAAGGAATAATCAACAAAGGGTATCGCCTGGTCATAAATTGTGGTCCTGAGGGTGGACAAGTGGTGCCTCATGTTCATCTTCACCTTATTGGTGGCAGGCAGATGGATGCCGCGCTTGGCTGAAGATTATAAAGACCTGAGCCTGTCTAGCAATTCTTCTACAACTTCGTCTGGAGTGGATGCTCCGGCCGTAATGCCAATATGGTCTTTATCCACAAACCAGGAAGCTTCAACCTCATCTGCTGTTTCTACTAGGTGAGTTTCAACTGAAGAGGAACATATTTCAACAAGGTGTCTAACATTGGCACTATTACTTCCCCCTATCACTATCATCAGTTGACTCTTGCGCGCTACTGCTAGGGCAGCTTCTTGTTGACCTTGTGTTACTTTACATAAAGTATTAA
>Ga0209742_10000618_pt1 | contig 18238 bp, 16 predicted proteins | sample DeeMarSeWOR38_10_FD_187462 | JGI IMG/M metagenome (GOLD analysis project Ga0209742, IMG submission 187462) | Marine sediment microbial communities from White Oak River estuary, North Carolina - WOR-3-8_10 (SPAdes) (version 2) | ecosystem: Environmental > Aquatic > Marine > Intertidal zone >... | reverse complement strand
GGTGCTGCTCGAGGTGCCGGCGATCCTGGTGGGCATCGTGCTGGCGCGCGGCATCAGCCGGCGCACGCGCTGGCGCGCGCTGGGGCGGGAGATCTTCCTCGGCAAGAGCGTCGTGCTGCTGCTCGGCGGGCTGTTGATCGGCTGGATCGCGGGCCCGCAGGGGCTGTCGTCGGTGGAGCCGCTGTTCTTCGGGCTGTTCAAGGGCGTGCTGGCCCTGTTTCTCCTGGAGATGGGGCTCATTGCCAGCGCGCACCTCACAGGCGCGTTGCGCTACGGCTTCTTCCTGCTCGGCTGGGGCCTCGTCGTGCCGGTAGTGTTCGCCGCCATCGGCATCGGCTTCGCCCAGCTGATGGGGCTCTCGCCCGGCGGCACGCTGCTGCTCGCGGTGCTGGCGGGAAGCGCCTCCTACATCGCCGCTCCCGCGACGCTGCGCGTCGCCGTGCCGGAGGCCAACCCCGCCATCTCGCTGACGGCCTCGCTCGCGATCACCTTCCCGTTCAACATCATCGTCGGCATTCCGCTCTACCACCGCATGACCGAAGCTTGGCTGGCAGGGTAATCCCATGCAGAAGCACGTCCGCAAGCTGCTGACCGTCGTCACGGAGGCGAGCCTCGAGCGCAGCCTCGTCGAGGACCTGCGCGAGCTCGGCGCAAAGGGCTGGACCATCACCGACGCCCGCGGGCAGGGCCATCGCGGCAAGCGGTCGCTCGACTGGGAGCACGGGGGCAACATCCGGCTCGAGGTCATCTGCGACGCCGCACTCGCCGACCGACTCGCCGCCCACCTGCGCGAGCACTACTACGACAACTACGCCATGGTGCTGTTCGTGCTCGACGTCGAGGTGCTGAGGCCGGAGAAGTTCTGACGCGTCTCGGGGGCTCGGCCAGGGCGCGAGCCGGGCCGCGGAGTGGCCGGGCGAGCCCGCCGACCGAATTCGCACCTTCAGCGCGACAAGTGGGCGAAGACCTGGCGGGCCTGTGGCCGGTCGCGGTGCTCGAACAGGTAGATCCCTTGCCAGGTGCCGAGCACCGGCCGTCCCTGGGACACCGGAACGGATAGCGAGACCGGCGTCAGCGCCGCCTTGATGTGTGCCGGCATGTCGTCGGCGCCCTCGGTATCGTGCCGGATCCACCTCATCGAAGGCTCGTCCGCCCGGGGCACGAGCCGCCGGAAGAACTCCTCGAGATCGCGGCGCACGTCCGGGTCGGCGTTCTCCTGGATGCACAGCGAGCAGGACGTGTGCTGCACGAACAGCGTCAGCACGCCGGTCCCGACGCCGCTCCCGCGCACGAAGCGAACCACGTCCTCGGTAAACTCGTGTAGCCCCGGACCGGAGGTCCTGACGGACAGGATCTTCTGCATGACATCCCATCGCAGATAGGTTGGGTCGATTATCGCAGGGATCCTGCGCCGGGCATGAGCCGGTTGCGTCCGGGACTGCGCATGAAGGGATATTCCGGCCCGCCCGGGCCCGGGTCAGCCAGAAGAGGGCCTCACCGATGCCGTACGGGGATGCAGACATGCCGGACGAGGCAGAGACGATCGAACGCGCTGCTCTCGAGGACCTCTACGCGGCGGCGCGGCCCGCGGTCCGGCAGCGGCTCGGCGTCAGGACGCTCGAGGTCGAGGGGGGGTTCGCCGGCCTCGCCCCCGGACTGCCGCGCTCGGCGATCGTTCTCAACCGCGCCATCGGCCTCGGGGTGAGTCAGCCGGCGACGCCGAGCGGCGTGTCACGCGTGCTTCAGGCTTACCGGGTGGCAGGCGTCGCCCGCTTCTTCGTACACGTGCACGCCGATGCGCGGCCGGATGCGCTGCGCGGCTGGCTCGAGACCGAAGGGCTCGTCAGGGCGAGGGGCTGGCAGAAGTTCCGTCGCGATCCGCTGCCGCCGCCGGGCGCGGCGACCGAACTCGAGGTGCGTGAGATCGGCGCCGAGCAGGGCGAGCCGTTCGCACGCATCGCCTGTGCGGCGTTCGATCTAGGCGAAGAGGCGGTCGAGTGGCTGGCGGAGCTTCCCGGCCGGAAGGGATGGCGAATGGTCATGGCCTTTCACGGGGGAAGGCCGGCCGCCACCGGCGCGTTGTTCATCCAAGGGCGTGCTGCCTGGTTCGACTGGGCCGCCACGGCGCCCGAGTCCCGCCGCCGAGGCGCGCAGGCCGCACTGCTCGACTACCGGATCCGGCTGGCGCTCGACTCGGGCTGCCGCGCGCTCTACACCGCGACGGGCGAGGCCGTGACCGGCGATCCGCAGCACTCCTACTCCAACATCCTCAGGGCAGGTTTCCGGGAGACCCGGCTGCGGGAGAACTACGCGCCAGCCCGATGATCGAGGGTCGAAGCCTCGTGGCGGCGCGCGATCGTGAGGCGATCAAGGAAGAGACTCGAGCGGCCATGAGCCGGATCCGAATCCACCAGTCCGGCGCCGAACGAACGCGACGGATGGGCTTTACGGCCGCTTCCTGACCATCCACGAGATGGTCCGGGTAGCCACCGCGGCTGTGCACGCCCGGCAGGCCCGACCACTCAGGTCTTCAGCCGCGCCGACTGTATCTGCGCCATCGCGTCCGGCAGCGTCTTGTCGAAGTAGTGCGGGTCGGCGCCCGGGTACATCATCACGTAGAGTTCATCGCCTGTCTTGATCATTCCGACGACGCCCTTGTACTTGGGCCCGTCGACGACTGTCGCCTCGAAGTCGAACAGCACGCCCGGAATCTCGCCGAAGCGGTAGGGGCGCAGATTCGCCGTCGACACGACGGAGTTGCTTTCACCGAAGAGCTTGACGACCGAGGATTCCATCAGCTCCATGAGCTCGTTGGGCAGCATGCCGGCCCGGAATATGGGCAGCGCCTCCGACTGGTCCTGCTGCTTGAAGAGCGGCTGCCCGTCCTTGACCGCCGGAATGACGTAGAACCTGTCGAGCAGCACGCCATTGCGCGTCCACGTTTGTGCGTCGTGCCGGGAGGCTGTCGTCATCGAGCGGGGAACGGCGTTCCAAGCGCCGGCGACGTCGAACTCGAGGCTGCCCACCTGGCTTGCGCCCACGGGTACGAGCGAGTAGCTCAGGGTCTCGCAGCCTGCCAGCGTCAACGCGAGCGCTGCCAGGCAACAGCTCCGGTGGAAGGCGTTCATGGCAGATCCTCCAGGTAGAACCCGATCATCTCCCGGTCGTCGGCTTCGGGCGCGAGCGCCAGGTATCGTTCGAAGTAGCGGCGGGCCGCCGCGCCGTCGCCGGCCTTGAGCGCGAGTTAGCCCAGGTTCCGGAACGAAGGCGGATAAAGTTTCTCGTGGGCGATGGAGCGGAGATAAGCCTCGCTCGCGGCTTCGGCGTCGCCTTCTCCGCCGCGTTGCCTGTACATCTCCCCGCGGTAGTAGTCGACCAGCGCAGGGTCGAGGCCCATCGCCGCGTGCCGCTCGAGCAGGAACTCGGTGCGCCCGAAGTTGTTGATCTCGGGGTCGCGGACCAGCATCGGCGAGGCGGCGAGCTGCTTCTCGAAGTCCGCCATCTCCATCCACAGGCCGCGCTCGTCCTTGGACTCCGGCTGCGGCACGTGCCCCGGCTGGATGCGCGGCGGCGGCGGCTCGGCCAGAGCAGTCGGCTCGCCGAGTGCGAGGCCGACGACAGCGAGCGCGGCGGCGGCCAGGGCGTCAAGGCTGCGCAACGGCTGCGCTCTCGGGCAGGTCCTTGAACAGCTCTTCCATGACCTGCCTGGCCCCGTCCGGGTCGCGCAGGTCGGCGGTGCCGGCCTGCAGCAGGTTGAACCAGACGATCTCGCCGGTCTTCAGGTCGACGAGCGACGCGAAGCCGCCCTGTCCGCCCGTGGAGATGCCTACGCCCGCCATGGCGGCCAGGAAGGCGAAGGCCATCCGGCCACCGCTGGCCTGGAAGTCCCGGTAGAAGGAAAACAGCGCATAGTCCGCGCCGTATCGTTCCCCGATGGGTGCGATACCCGGCCCGAGCGACCAGTCGAAGGCCTGCCCCTTGGTCGGCAGCTTGGGCCCGAAGAAGTAGTTGGCCAGCACCGTGTTGCCGACGGCCCCGTGCAGCCGGCCGTACTGGTTCTCGAGGTCGCCGAGCGGCTGGCTCGTGTCCATGACGATCAGGTCGGAACCACGCCGCGCGGCGCACTCCTGGACCGCCACGACGAAGTTCTCCTGCGCCGCGGCCGTCCAGTCCGCGTGCGGCTCGGTCAGCCCGCCGGCAGTGAGCAGGTAGTACTTGACGTCGGGCTGCATCAGCAGGATGCGCGGCTTCTCGACCGTCGTCTCCAGCCGGCTCACGTGGCTGACCGTCTGTGTGGTGGCACAGCCCGTTGCCAGCGCTGCCAGGACCAGCACCACGGCCGTCGATGACGATTTTGCGTTGCAAGAGCCGATGCGACGGACGAGCGAACACGTCCCACGGCTCCGGCCGGCACGAACACGAAGCAGCAAACGGACATGGGGGCGACGGGAGGATGACGACCGTCGGGCCGGACCGGACAGGCGCCCGGGCTACAATCCCGTCCCGGTTTGCGACTTGCCTCCGAGGGAACTGAATGAGACTTCCGCGCCTCTTGAGCGCGCCGGCGTTGCTGGCGATAGCGTCCGCGGCACTCGCGCAGCCGGCCGCCCCTCCCGTCGTCGTGGCGCAGGTAGAGCTCGCGCAGGAGGCAGACGAGCTGGTGCTGAGCGGGACCGCGACCGCCCGGCGCAACTCGCGCGTCTCGCCGCCGACGGACGGACTCGTCACGGAAGTCCTGGTCGACGTGGGCGACCGCGTGAAGAAGGGCCAGGCGCTCGTGCGCCTCGACAAGGTCATCGCCGAGCACGAGCTGGCGACCGCGCAGGCGGCGCTCGACGAGGGCCTTGCCCGGCTCGCCGACGCGCAGCGCAAGCGCGACGAAGCCGCTGAGGTGCACGCGCGGGCGCTGATCGCGGACACCGTCTACGAGTCGGCCGTCGCGGAGGCGAGCATCCAGGCCGCGGCCGTCGAGCGGCTGCGCGCCGAGTACGAGCGCCGACGGGAGCTGCTCGACCGGCACACTGTCCGCGCGCCGTTCGCGGGCATCGTGGCCCGCAAGATGGCCGAGGCCGGCCAGTGGACACAGCGCAGCGAGGCCCTGCTCGAGGTCGTGGACACCGAGGTGCTGCGCGTCGACGTGGCGGTGCCGCAGGACTACTTTGCGGACGTCCAGCCGGGCACCCCGGCGAGCATCCGCTTCGACGCGATGCCCGACGAGCCCATCGAGACCCGCGTGACGACCCGCGTCGCAGTGGGCGACCCGGCGGCCCGGACCTTCCTGGCCCGCATCGAGCTTGCAAATCCGGGTTTGCGCTTCACGCCGGGCATGTCGGCGAGGGTGGTCCTGAGACCCGGCGGACAGGATGGCGGGGGCGTCCTGCGCGTGCCGCGTGACGCACTGCTGCGGCTCGCAGACGGCAGCTACCGGCTCTGGCGGATCCAGGGGGAGACCGGGGCGCCCGTCGCGAGGCCGGTGTCGGTGGAGGTGCGGCGCTTCGCCGGGCGCTTCGCCGTCCTGGCGCCCGGTGCGGTCGAGGCCGGCGAGCGCGTGGTCGTCCGCGGCAACGAGAGCCTGCGGCCCGACCAGCCGGTGCAGGTCGTGGCGCCGGCGCGCTGAACATGCTGTTCCGGCAGATCATCGACAAGCCGGTCCTGGTCGCGGTCGCGATCTCGCTCATCACGCTGCTCGGCGTGCTCGCGGTGCTGCGCGTGCCCGTGCAGCTGATCCCGGACCTCGACGTCCGCGTCGTCACGATCATCACGCGCTGGCCCGGCGCGACGCCCCAGGACGTGGAGCGCGAGATCCTGATCGAGCAGGAGGAGTACTTGCGGACGATCGCTGGCATCGATCGCATGACCTCACGCGCCTCGATGGGACGGGCCGAGATCGAGCTCGAGTTCCCCTTCGGCACCGACATCAACGACGTCCTGATCCGGGTCAACAACGCCCTGACGCAGGTGCCTTCCTACCCGGAAAACGTCGACGAGCCGCGCATCGTCGCCGACTCGTACTCCGACAACGCGTTCGTGTTCTTCGGCATCTACCCGCTTCCCGGCCGCGACGTCGACGTCAACGAGCTCTACGACTACGTCGACGACAATGTGCGCGTCCCCGTCTCGCGGGTGCCGGGCGTCTCGGACGCCGACCTGCGCGGCGGGGTCGAGCGGCAGGTCCGGATCGAGGTGGACCCGCGGCGGCTCGCCGAGCGAGGGATCTCGCTCGCGGAGGTCCGCCAGGCCATCCGCTCGCGCAACCGCGACGTGTCCGGCGGCGACCTCGACACCGGCAAGCGCCGCTACCTGATGCGCACGATCGGCCGTTTCCGGGACGTGGACCAGGTCAATGACCTCGTGATCGCGCGCCGCGGCGAGGCGCTGGTACGCCTGCGCGACGTGGGCTACGCCGAGCTCGGCTTCGCCGAGGCGCGCTTCAGGAGCTTCATGAACGGCGAGCCGGTACTGACCCTGCGCATGCGGCGCGAGCCGGGCTCCAACATCGTCGCGGTGCGCGACGCCATCGCCGCCAGGATGGCAGAGCTCAACGAGACCACGCTCGCCGACGCGGGCCTCACGGCGAAGATGTTCGTGGACGACGCCAAGTACGTCGAGGACGCGGTCAAGGTCGTGCGGCAGAACCTGGTGCTGGGTGGCCTGCTCGCGACCGCCGTATTGTTCCTGTTCCTGCGGTCCTGGCGCACGACGCTGGTCGGGGCGATAGGCATCCCCATCTGCCTCGTCGCGGCCTTCCTGGGGCTCTTGCTGACGGGCCGGACGATCAACGTGATTTCGCTCGCGGGCGTCGCCTTCGCCATCGGCATGACGCTCGACAACAGCATCGTCGTGCTCGAGAACATCTACCGGCACCGCGCCGCCGGCCTGGACCGCGCAGACGCCGCGCTCAGGGGCGTGAGCGAGGTCTGGAAGGCCGTGCTCGCCTCGACGCTGACGACCGTGTTCGTGTTCATCCCGGTGTTGTTCGTGGAGGAGCAGGCCGGGCAGCTCTATTCCGACATCGCCGTGGCGATCTCCGCGTCCATCCTGATGTCGATGCTCGTGGCCATCACCGTCGTGCCGGTCGGCGCAAGGCACCTCGGCGGGTTTGGCCAGACGGCTGACAAAGGCGGTGCGGGCCCCGCGGCGCTCGCACTGAAGGAGCGCATCCTCGACTGGTCCCGCTGGACGAGCGGCGGACGCCGGCACCAGCTCGCGACCATTGGCATGACGCTGCTCGCGACGGCCGGGATCATCACCTTCCTGACTCCCAAGGCGGAGTATCTCCCTGAAGGCGAGGAGCCGAAGGCCTTCGCACGGGTCATCGCACCGCCGGGTTACAACATCGACGAGGTCGGCGCGGTGGCGCGGCAGATCAGGGAATTCCTGCAGCCGCACGTCGACGCCGACCCGGCCCGCTTCGACGCCGGCGAGACGGACTTCCCGGCGATCGAGGTCGCCATGCAGTTCTACGACGCCGGTGGCATCACCAACGTGCTGCCGACCATCGACGCAGGACACATCGACGAGCTCATCGAGCGCTTCTCCCGGGAGCTTCGCGGCTTCCCGGCGATGCGCGGCTTCGTGACCCGCGGCTCGATCTTCTCCGGCAACGCGGGCGGCACCCGCAGCATCAACGTCGATGTCAGTGGACCGGACATCGGCAAGCTCTACGCGGCGGCGCAGGCGATCCAGCGCGAGGCCGACAGCGTGTTCGAGAACGCGCAGGTGCGTGCCGAGCCGTCCGGGCTCGCGCTCGCCCAGCCCTTCCTCGAGATCCGGCCCGACTGGGAGCGCGCGGCCGAGCTCGGCGTGTCCGCCGCGGACCTCGGCTACTTCGTGTGGGCCTACTCGGACGGCGCCTACGTCGACGAGTTCTTTCTCGACGACGACAAGATCGACATGTACCTCTACAGCACCGAAGGCGTCATCAACCACCCGGAGGATGTCGCCGGGCTGTATCTCTACTCGCAGACGGGAGCGGCGGTCCCGCTCTCGGCCGTGGCCCGCGTGACCGAGACCGCCGGCGTGGATTCGATCCGGCGTGTGGACGCGGCCCGCACCGTGACGGTCTCGATCATTCCGCCCCGCAGCGTGCCGCTCGAGACGGGCGTCGAGATCGTCCGCGAGCGCATCCTCGACGTGCTGCGGGAGCGCGGCGAGATCGATCCGCGCATCACCGCCCAGTTGAGCGGCGCCAGCGACCAGCTCGAGGCGACCCGGGAGGCGCTGTCCGGGAACTTCGTCGTGGCGGTGCTGATCGCCTACCTGCTGCTCGTGGCCATCCTCTCGCACTGGGGATATCCGCTGATCATCATGACCACGGTGCCGGTGGGGATCAGCGGCGGCATCGCCGGGCTGTGGCTGATCAACGCGGCGGGGGCCGGGCTCGGGCTCGTCGGGCTCGACCCGCTGCAGCAGCCTTTCGACATGATCACCATGCTCGGCTTCCTGGTGCTGATCGGGACGGTCGTGAACAATCCGATCCTGATCGTGGACCGGACCATGCACAACGTGCGCGAGCAGGGCATGGGCCCGGTCGAGGCGGTGCAGGAGGCGGTCGACACCCGCCTGCGGCCCATCCTGATGTCGACCATCACGACCGTACTCGGCCTGTCGCCGCTCGTGTTCATGCCGGGTGCCGGCACCGAGTTGTATCGCGGCCTCGGCGCCGTCGTCATGTTCGGCATCCTCTACTCGGCGATCGTGACCGTGTTGTTCCTGCCCGCGGTGCTTGCCCTCGTCTTCGGACTGCGGAAGCAGTGGCTCGAGAGGAGGATGCGGGCACAGCCGGCCGGCGAGGCGCCCAGGTAGGGGTTGGCCGCGCTTCCGGTCGGGCGCTGCCAGAGTAGACTCGAAACGTAATGGCCCCGCCGTCGGGCCCGGGGCGGGCAACCGCTATGAGCGCCTGGCACCTCTTCGTCGCACGGCTCTGTCGCCGGCTCTATTACTCCCGGGTGACCGTGCTCGGCGCCGAACGGCTGCCCATGCAGGGTCCCGTGCTGTTCGTCGCACTGCATCGCAACGGAGCGGTCGACGGCTGCGTCTACGCGTCCGTGCTGCCGCCGGCCGTGTTCATGATCTCGACCCAGCTCACGCGCTCGCCGATCGGACGTCTGTTCTTCACGGGGATCGAGGTCGTGCGCGAAAAGGACCGCGGCGACCGCTCCCGCAACCGCCGGGCCATCCAGGAGTGCCTCGATCTCCTGGCGCGGGGCGGTCGCCTGGTCGTCATGCCGGAGGGCACGAGCTCGCTCGGGCCGCGTCACCTGCCGTTTCAACCAGGCGCGGCACGGATCGCCTCTGCCGCGCTTGCGGCCGGCGTCCCGCTGGCCGTCGTGCCGCTCGGCGTGCACTACGAGCGCGCCTGGGCATTCCGCAGCCGCGTCGAAGTCGTGGTCGGGCACGCGCTGGAAACGGTCCTCGCGCCGGAGCTTGACGAGGAGCGGCGCGTCGCGACACTGCACGAGCGAATCGCGGAGGGCCTGGAGTCCGTCGGTGCACAGTTCGAATCGGCGGCAGCGCAGGAACAGTGCGAGCAGCTCGCCTACGTGGCGACGCTCGCCACGGAGCGCAACTACTTCGACTCGCTGAAGCAGCTCGAGACGGGCATTCCCACGGCCATCCGCGAAGCCGCTGCACGGGTCGGGCACCAGGCGGGAAGGAAGTCCCTGCTGCGGCATCAGGGGGTGCCGCTCTGCCCGATGGGTCCGGTCGCACTGTATGCGGCACTCCTGGTCGTGCTCACGCCCGTGGTGACGATCGCGGCGCTGTCGAACCTCCCTCCGCTCGCGGCTGCCTGGTGGGCGGGTCGCCACTTCCCGGACGACCGCAACGTCGTCGCGCTCTGGCGGCTGCTGGTGGGGTTGCCTGCGCTACTCGGCTGGGCGCTCGTCGTGATCGGCATCTCGATCACCGTTGCAGACTGGCGCGGGGCTGCGGTCTACGCCGTCGCCACCCTGGCCGGCATCCAGGCCTGGTACCGCTACAAGAAGCTCGCCGTCGCGGTGGTCAACGGGTTGCGATTTCCCTCGCTGACGGAGAACCTGCTCGGCTTCCGCGAGACGGTGATCCGGGAACTCGGTCATGGCGCCCGCTGAACGACGGCTGCTCGTCCACGAGGCCGTGTTCGGCGCCTTCCTGCTGGTCATGTGGCTGCGACTGGTCCATGCACAGGGGCTCCTCGCGTCCGCGAGCCTCGTCTACCTGGCGACGCTCGCCGTCAACGCCGCGGTCATCGGCTGGACGCTGCGCGAGCCGACGATGCTGCGCTGGCGCATGCGGCTAGCGTTCTACCCGGTGGCGATGAACCTGCTCTTTCAGCACATGCGGGTCGCGATCCCGCAGGTGCACCCGGAACGCCTCGACGCCGTGCTGCTCGCGGTCGACCGCTGGCTGCTCGGCGAGACGCCGGCACTGGCGCTCGAGCCCTGGGTGCGGCCGTGGCTCACCGACCTGATGAGCTTCTGCTACTTCCTGTTCCTGCCGTATCTGGCCCTCAGCCTGCTCTACTACTTCGTGGCACCGCTGGCGCTGGCGCAGCGTTTCTGGGCGGGCCTGTTCACGCTCTACGGCATCGGCTTCCTCGGCTACTCGCTGGTTCCGGCCGCCGGCCCCTGGGTCCACGTGTCGGAAGAATTCAGCGTGCCGCTCGCCGGAGGCTGGATGACCGGGCTGAACGCGCGCGTCATCGGCGCCGGCAGCAACGGCGTGGACGTATTCCCGAGCCTGCACTGTGCGGTGTCGGCCTACTTGCTCGTCTTCGACTGGCGCCACAAGCGCTGGCGGTTCGCCGCGTACCTGCTGCCGTGTGTCGGCCTGTGGGCATCAACCGTGTACCTGCGCTACCACTACTTCATCGACCTGGTCGCCGGCTTTGCGCTCGCGGCAGCGGCACTCGAAGTCGCCAGGCGCTTCGAGCCGACGAGCTCGCCGGACAGAGGAGAGTCCCGATGACCTACACCTTGCGCTTCGACGATCCGGGCGCGGACCGCGTCGAGTTCAGCGGCGGCAAGGGCTCAAACCTCGCCATCCTCACGCAGGCCGGCTTTCCGGTCCCGCAGGGCTTCACGGTGGCGGGACAGGCCTATCTCGACTTCGTAGCCGAGGCCGACTGGCTGGGTCCGGGCGTGCGTGGGCTGCCGTACGGGGAGGCGGAGGCACTGCGCGTGGCTGCGGCGGCGCTGCGGCAGCGACTCCTCGAGCTGCCGCTGCCGGCAGCGCTCGAGCGCGAGATTCGCGAGCGCTACGCCGAGCTCGGCGAGGCGTGTGCCGTGTCGGTCCGCTCCTCCTCGACCATGGAGGACCTCGCGAGCGCCGCGTTCGCCGGCCAGCACGAGACCTACCTCAACGTGGTCGGTGCCGACGTGGTCGTCGACAGCGTGCGACGCTGCTTCGCGTCGCTGTGGGGAGACCGCGCCATCGCCTACCGGCATCGCCAGGGGCTCGACCAGCTGATGGCGACCATGGCGGTAGTCGTGCAACGCATGGTGCAGAGCGAGGTCTCCGGTGTCGGCTTCAGCATCGACCCCGTGACGGGCGAACTCGGCACCATGATCCTCGATGCCAACTACGGGCTCGGCGAGTCCGTCGTCAGCGGGGAGGGAGAGGTCGACCACTGGTCCCTGTCGAAGTCGGACCTGTCGGTTCGCGACGCGGCCATTGCCACCAAGACTCGCAAGGTCGTGAGCGCCGCCCGCGGTACCGAGGAGGTCGCGCTCGGCCGGGAGGAGGCGGACACTCCCTGCCTGCCGGATGCGGGCGTCCGGGCGGTGGGCGAGCTGCTGCGAAAGGTGGAGGCTCATTACCAGTTCCCGCAGGACATCGAGTGGGCTTTCGCGGACGGCGAGCTGTACCTGCTGCAGGCGCGGCCCATCACCACGATTCCGCCGCGCTGGACGCGGGACGAGTCGGCGGAGCGGTTTCCGAACGTGATCACGCCGCTCACCTGGGACTTCGTCGAGGCGGGTTTCCACGAGTCGCTCAGGTACTCCCTCGAGCTGATGCACTACCCTCCCTTCAACGGCCAGTGGTTCGCGATGCACGACCACTACATCTACGGCAACCAGAACGCGGTCGAGATCTACGGCAAGCGGGATCCACTGCGTTGCCGGACGGTGGCCGACCTGCGCGAGCAGATGCCCAGGCTCAGGAGCGAGTTCCAGTGGGTGCAGGCGCTGCCCGTGATCTGGGCGCGCGACCTCGACAACTACCTCGTGCGCATCGGCGAGCTGCAGGCAATCCCGCTGCAGGACCGCAGCCTGCACGGGCTCTGGGACTTCGTGAAGGAGGTGAACGGTCTCGGTTCCGACTACTTCCTGCCGAACATCGCGATCTCGATCACCCAGGGGGCGCTGCACAAGGTGCTGTTCGCCCTGCTCAACATCGTGATCGGCCCGGGCGACGCGCGCCGGCTGTTCGACGACCTGCTCGCCTTCTGCGAGACCAAGACCGGCATCATCAACCGCGAGCTGTACGACATGGCGCGAATGATCCGCGAGCAGCCGGGGCTCGACCGCCTGCTCGACGAGCACGACTCACGCGCGATCGTCGAGCGCGGCGAGCTCGACGCCTTCCCGGACTTCGCGGCGAGGCTCGCCAAGTTCCTGCGCGACCACGGCCACCGCGAGATCGACTTCGACGCCTACGCCCCGACCTGGGTCGAGGTGCCGTGGGTCGTGCTGGACAACCTGCGGCTCATCCTGCAGATGCCGCTCGAGCAGTCTTCGCGGGAGAAGGAGCGGGACCTGCGCGTGCGCATGCAGCGGGCCGAGTTCGAGCTCTACTCACGCGCACCGGCCGACCTGCACTACATGCTGGCGGAGGTGCTGCGCATGACCCGCACCTACACGAGTCTCGACGATCTCGAGCACTACCAGACCACGCGCTTGACCTTGCCGCTGCGACGCGGGCTGCGCGCCTTCGGCGAACGACTCGCCGAGCGTGGCGTGCTGACGGAGCCGACGGAGGTCTTCTTTGCGCACGCGGAGCAGGTCGAGCAGGCGCTGGCGCGCGACGACGAGAAGGGCTGGGCGACGCTCGGCGAGCAGGTCCGCGGGCAGAAGGCCGCTTACGAGCGGGACCGGGCGCGCAAGCCGGACTGGGTTCTAGGCGTGGCAGAGGCGGAGGCCGAGGCGGTGCCGGGCGAGACCCTGAAGGGCCTGCCCGGCAGCCCGGGCGTGGCCGAGGGGGAGGTGTTCCGCGTACTGAGCAGCGAGGACTTCGGGCGGTTCCCGCGGGGAGCGGTGATCGTCGCGCGCACGACCAACCCGACCTGGACGCCGCTGTTCTACAGCGCCGTCGCGGTGATCACCGAGAGCGGCGGCCCCCTGTCGCACGGTGCGGTCACGGCGCGGGAAATGAAGATCCCGGCGGTGATGTCGGTGAAGCAGAGCCTCGACCGGCTGCAGAACGGGACGCGCGTGCGCGTCGACGGGATCGCCGGCGTGGTCACGCTGCTCGACTGACCGGCGGGCGACCGCAGCCGGTGCGGCCGGTTCGCCTCAGGAGCGCGACCGCGGCACGACGACCGAGGTGGCGACGATGGAGTATTCGGTACGCTCGCCCACGATCTGCGAGGGATCCTGCCCGGCGTCCTCGGCGTAGTGACGGGCCTGCTTCTCGCTGATCACCTTCCGGTCGAAGGTGCCGACGATCGTCACGCGCTTGCCACCGGAGTCGGTGGGCACGAAGAACCCGTAGTCCTTGAACGTCACCCGCGCGACGGCATCGCCGTCCTGGGCGATCAGGAAGCAGCCCTTGCGCTGGCAGACCTGGGCGACCTCGGCGGTCACGAACACCTCCTTGCCGGCGTAGGCCTCGCCGTCGGCGACGACCTCGGCAAGCCCCCTCGGGTCGCCCACCTGCGCGACACGCGAGCCGAACACCTCGTAGTGCTCGGTCGTCTCGACCGGTTCCGAAAGGCGGATGACGCCTTCGGCGGCATGCACGCCGGCCGGAGTGGTGAGGGCCAGCGACAAGAGGAGTGCGGAGCAGGCAGCGGGGAGTGTCTTCATCGGGTCACCTGTTGACGTGGGCTGCGGTACTTCCGGGGTGAGATCGTCGCCGGAGGCCGGGGTTCCGTCGATCTGCGGAGCCGGCGCGAGGTAGGATAGCCGGATTCCGGCGAGGCAGAGGGCTTCATGCGCCGTCTGTCCAGGACGGCCGAGCAGGGCCGGACCGCGGCTCCCGAGTGCAGACGGAGGTGACCCCCATGAGACTGACCCTGGCTGCGGCGGCGCTGTCGCTGGCGGTCGCAAGCGGCACGGCAGGCGCGGCGCCCGGGCTGCCGCCGATCGTCGATCCGCCGACGAACCTGCGCATCCCGGGCAAGTTCGTCTGGTTCGACCTCGTGACCGGGGACCCGGCGACCGCGCGCGCGTTCTACGGGAAGGTGTTCGGCTGGAGCTTCTTGGCGGTGCCGGGTGGGGCCGACTACTCGCTGATCGCCGCGGGCGACAGGACGATCGGCGGCGTGTTCCAGCCGGCCGCTGCGCGCGGCCGGGCAGGCACGCGCTGGCTCAGCTTCGTGTCGGTGGAGGACGTCGGCGCGGCTGCCTCGAGGCTCGAAGAACTCGGCTTCGCCGTGCTGCTGCCCGCGACCGAGGTGCCCGGTCGCGGCACGCAGGCGATCGTCCGCGACCCGCAGGGAGCGGTCTTCGGCCTGATGCGGTCGGCGGCCGGCGACCCTGCCGACGAGCCCGTGGGTACGGGAGAGTTTTTCTGGGTGGACCTGTACGCGCACGACGCTGCCGCAGCGGCCGCGGCCTACGGGCAGGTGGGCTTTTCCGCGGTGCCGGCCGGCGAGGGGCTCGGCGAGCGCGTGCTGCTCGCATCGTACGGCTACGCGCGCGCAGGCATCACGCCGCTGCCTGCCGGCGCCGACAAGGCCGGCTGGCTGCCCTACGTGCAGGTCGACAGCGTGCCGGACGCCGTGGCCAGCGCCGTCGCGGCCGGCGGCAAGGTGCTGCTCCCGCCGGATCCGCAGGTGCTCGACGGCAACGTCGCGGTCATCGGCGACCCGCTTGGGGGCGTGATCGGCATCATCCACTGGACGCGTTACGCGGAGGACTCGGAGGGCCAGCCATGAGCAGGATGTGCAGGCGGCGCGTACTGCTCGCTGCGACGGCCGTGGCCGCCGCCCTGGGATTCTCCGGCTGTGGCGACTACGGCGGCTCGACCTCTGTCCACGGCAGCGTAGGGATGTACTACGGGACCGGCTACTACGACCCCTGGTACTACGGCCCGCGCTACGGCCCGCCCGTCGTCGTCGTGCCTCCCCCGTCGAGCCGGCCGCCACGACCTGAGCACCCGATCGCGCGGCCGCCGCCGGCGCGACCCCAGCCGTTGCCCGCGAGGCCGACGCCCCGGCCGATGCCCCGGGTCCGCTGAGCCGGCGGAGGCAACCGGACGGTCAGGATCCACTTCCGGCGAGGCGAGCCCGAGCCCTCCCGGGCGCCTGCCGGCGGCAATCCGTTGCAGCGCGGCGTCAGGCCGCCGGCTCGAACACCGACTTGACCTCGAGGAACTCCTCGAAACCGAACGCGCCCCACTCGCGGCCTATGCCCGACTGCTTGTAGCCGCCGAAGGATCCGCGCGGGTCGAGCCGCGCGCCGTTCACGTGCACGTTGCCGGCGCGGATCCGTGCGCCGACTCTCCGGGCCTGCTCGACGGTTTCGCCCCACACGTAGGCCGAGAGCCCGTAGGGCGTGTCGTTGGCGATGCGCACGGCCTCCTCTTCGGTATCGTAGGGCAGGATGCAGAGCACCGGCCCGAAGATTTCCTCGCGGGCGATCGTCATGTCGTTGGTCACTTCGCTGAAGACGGTCGGACGCGAGAAGTAACCGCGATCGAACCCTTCCGGCCGGCCGGGCCCGCCGCACACCAGCTTCGCACCTTCACGCACCCCCTGCTCGATCAGGCCCTGCACGCGCAGCCACTGGTTGCGGTTGGACTGCGGGCCCATGCCGGTGTCCGCGTCGGCCGGGTCGCCCACCAGGATCTTTCCGACCGCCGCAGCCGCGACGGCCTCGGCCGCCGCGAGTTGTGCGCGGGGCACGAGCATGCGGCTCGGTGCGTTGCAGCTCTGGCCGGTGTTGTTCATCATCACCGCCACGCCGTGCGCGACGGCCGTCTCCAGCGGCGCGCCCGCCAGGATGACGTTCGGCGACTTGCCGCCGAGCTCGAGGGACACCTTCTTGACAGTGTCGGCCGCGGCCTTGTCGACCAGCACGCCGGCACGCGTCGAGCCCGTGAAGGACACCATGTCGACACCGGGGTGTGCGGCGATGGCCGCACCCACGGTCGGCCCGTCTCCGTCGACGAGATTGAAGGCACCGGCAGGCACGCCGGCGGCGTGCAGGATCTCGGCCATGACGTGGGCGGAGAATGGCGCGAGCTCGCTCGGCTTCAGCACCATCGTGCAGCCGGTCGCGAGCGCAGGGGCAACCTTGCAGGCGATCTGGTTCGCCGGCCAGTTCCAGGGCGTGATCAGGCCGCAGACGCCGACCGGTTCGCGCACGACGCGGACGCCGCCGAGGTCCTTCTCGAAGTCGAACGTCCGGAGCGTGCCGATCGCGACGCTGAAGTGGTTGAGCCCCGCCGGCGCCTGCATGGGCCGCGCGACGGCAGCCAGCGGCGCGCCCATCTCCTCGGAAATGGCCCGGGCCATGTCCTCGAGACGGCGCTTGTACTCGGCCACGATCCGCTCGAGCAGCGCGATCCGCTCCTCCCGCGTCGTCTGCGAGAAGGTCTCGAACGCGCCGCGCGCCGCGGCGACGGCACGATCGACGTCGGCTGCGCTGCCGAGCGAGATGCGTCCGGCGACCTCCTCGGTCGCCGGATTCAATACCTCGAAGTCGTTCTTCTCGAGCGGTGCGACCCACTCGCCGTCGATGTAGAACCTGCGGTGGTCGTGCATGATCACCTCGAATGCTGGACGTAAACGGGAAGACCGAGGCGATCGCGCCTCGAGTACTCGTGCCGGGAAATCATACCCGGGATGGTGGCACGACGCGGCCGCGGACTTCCGCGCGCAACCGGGCCTGGTGTACTTGCGCGCCTGCGGGGTGACGCGGAGAATCGGTCGCTCGCATCGATTGAGGGGGACCGCGCATGAACCGCCAGATCGGCTTCTCGGACGTCGACACGAGCGAACGGGCCGGCGAGCTCGTCGCCTACCTCGGCAGGCTCTCGGAGCTTCTGGCCGGGATCCGGCGCAAGGATTATCCGAGGCTGGGGCTCGGGCCCGGTTCCAGCGTGCTTGACGTCGGTTGCGGTGCCGGCGAGGTGTGCGTGGAGCTCGGCGGTCTCGTCGGACCGGAAGGCCGGGTCTGCGGCGTGGACCTGTCGGAAGCCATGGTCGAGGCGGCACGTGTCGCCGCCCGCAACGCCGGCGCGTCGATCGAACTGCGCGTCGCGAGCGCCTACTCGCTGCCGTTCGACGACACGAGCTTCGATGCGGTTCGCGCCGAGCGGGTGTTCCAGCACCTGGACGACCCGGACCGTGCGCTCGCGGAGATGCAGCGGGTCGCGAAGCCGGGCGGACGGATCCTGGTGATGGACCCGGACCACAGCCAGCACGGCATCAGCCTCGAGACCGAGCTTCACTGCCGCGTCCACGACGCCTCCCGGGCAGCACTCATGCGCATGATCACCAATCCCCGGGTCGGTACGCGACTGCTGGGAATGTTCAGGCGGGCAGGTCTCGCCGACGTTCAGCAGGTCGTGCACGTGGCGGAGATGGGCTTTTCCGACTACGTGCACGGGACGTTCCTCGAGGAGCGTCTGGCCTCGGCTGTCCGCGAGGGCGACGTCACGGAGGAGGAGGCGCGCGAGTTCCTGGCAGGCCTGACGGCTCAGCACGAGCAGGGTACTTTCTACGCAAATGCGGTGGGCTACACCGTCGTAGGCACGAGGCCCTGACGCGATGGCAGGCCCGCAACGCCGCGGTCGGGAGCCGGGGGCGACGGCCTGAGATATAGTCGGGTGCCAGGCCTGGTCGCGAGGCGATGGCGCCTGGCCGGGTCGTGCGCCCCGGAGGATCCCGGATGCTGAAGAAACGCCTTGCCGCGCTGGCCTGCCTCCCGGCGTTCGCGGGCTGTGCCCAGCCCGAGCCGCCATCCGCGCCCGCGGAGGTCGCCGTGCCGTCCGCGCCGGCGGGGTCAGTGGATCGCGCACAGGCGGGGCTCGCGGCCTACCGGCGCGTGTGCGCCGGCTGCCACGAGGAAGGCAAGCGCGGCGCACCCGT
>Ga0209742_10000615_pt1 | contig 18288 bp, 12 predicted proteins | sample DeeMarSeWOR38_10_FD_187462 | JGI IMG/M metagenome (GOLD analysis project Ga0209742, IMG submission 187462) | Marine sediment microbial communities from White Oak River estuary, North Carolina - WOR-3-8_10 (SPAdes) (version 2) | ecosystem: Environmental > Aquatic > Marine > Intertidal zone >... | reverse complement strand
GCCCCCTATTCTGGCCCGCAAGACGCGGATTGAGCAGGTGATTTTCAACCTGGTCGCCAATGCCCGTGATGCGGTCATGCGCAGACAAGAAGCCAGACCCGGGGCCGTTAAACCGGCTGTTAAGATCCGTTCTTTTTATGAAAATGAGCAGGTCGCTCTGACGGTTACCGATAACGGCAGCGGTATACCGCAGGATATTCTGGACAAGGTGTTTGAACCGTTTTTTACCACCAAGGAAGTGGGCAGCGGCATGGGGCTGGGGCTTTCGATCAGCTACGGGATTGTCAAGGATTATAACGGCAACATTGATATACAAAGCAAAGAGGGCGAGGGGACCACGGTTAAGCTGACGTTTCCCTGCGCTTGAGGCGGCTTGAAAGGCAGGATCCATGCGTAAAATTCTGGTTATCGATGACGAAAAGGCAACGCTGTCCATGTTTCGTCTTTTTCTGGATGCCTATGGTTACAGCGTTTATACGGCTGAAAACGCCACCGAAGGTCTTGCCATTTTTCAGAAAGAAAAACCCGAAATTGTGTTGACGGATATAAAGATGCCGGGCATCGACGGGCTGGCCGTGCTGCAGCGGATCAAAGAAGTCGCTCCGCAGACAGCGGTGATTGTCATTACCGGTCATGGCGATACCGCTCTGGCCGAGCAGGCCGTGGCGCTGGACGCAGTTGATTTTATTCATAAACCGATCAAAAAAGAGGCCCTGGATGCGGCGCTTAAAAAAGCCAGAGAAAAACTGGATTCAGCCGTCGATATTTAATGTTGACTTTTTTTAAAAAATTCACGAAAGTCCATATTTTTATCATTGAAAATCCTTTACCCGAGCATGCGGCAGCCAATAGAAGCAGGAGTCATCATATGTGTCTGGCAATTCCATCCAGAATTATAAAAATCGAAAATAATATGGCCACCATCGATGTGGAAGGCGTTCAAAGAGAAGCCAGCCTGTTGCTTCTCGGAGATGCCCGGGTCGGTGATTACGTCATCGTACATGCCGGCTTTGCCATTCAGAAGCTCGATGAGGCGGCTGCCCGGGAGACCCTGGATCTGTTGCGCGAGGCGGTTGCTGCCGTGGAGAAGTCAGAATCCAATCGGAATTGAGGCAGGGTCCAGCAGCGAGGCCTGAGTCGTTTTGAGATCCTCAAATTTTTCAACCACTCCACAGACCTCCTTGAGACAACATTCAACCCCGTTGTGACAGCCATGACAGTGGATTATACTGCCAGAAAACTGGAAGTGAACGGCATTGTCCAGGGCGTTGGTTTCCGGCCCTTTGTTTACAATCTTGCCAATCATTATGGTTTAAAGGGCGAGGTTGCCAATACCTCCACAGGGGTTTCGATTCATATCGAGGGGCCGCCGGAGTGCATCCGGTCCTTTGAAACCGACCTGGCCGCAAAATGCCCGCCCCTGGCCCACGTGGTCGACATATCCGGCCAATCCGCATCCGTGAAACCGTGTGCGGATTTTAAAATTGTCAAAAGCAAAGACCGGGCCCAGATGTCGACGCTGATCTCACCGGATGTTTCCATATGCGCAGACTGCCTGCGGGAGCTTTTTGATCCCGCGGATCGGCGCTATCTTTATCCGTTTATCAATTGCACCAACTGCGGGCCGCGTTACACCATTATCGATGACATCCCCTATGACCGGCCCAGGACCTCCATGCGGCATTTTAAGATGTGTGCGGCCTGTCAGGCTGAATACGATGACCCGACCAACCGGCGGTTTCATGCCCAGCCGAATGCCTGTGCGGCATGCGGACCGCATGTCGGCCTTTATGACCCCCGGCGCGAACCGGTCGACTGTGAGGACCCGATCAAGGCTGCGGCCGATTTCATAAGCCAGGGCCGGATCGTGGCTGTAAAAGGGCTTGGCGGATATCATCTGGCGGTCGATGCCCAGAACAACGATGCTGTCATGCGGCTTCGCCATCGCAAGATGCGCGAAGAAAAGCCCTTTGCCGTCATGTCCGCCGATCTGGAGCGCATCCGTCAATACGCCCTGGTTGGAGCCGAGGAAGAAGCACTGCTGGTGTCCATCCAGCGGCCGATCGTATTGCTAAAGAAAAAAACTCCCTGCGCCATCGCAGCAGCGGTAGCGCCGCGCAATAAATACTGGGGTGTGATGCTGCCCTATACGCCGCTGCATTACCTGCTATTAAACCATGGATTCAGCGCGCTGGTGATGACCAGCGCCAATCTGACCGATGAGCCCATCGCCATCGACAATCAGGACGCTTTTGAGCGCCTTGCCGGGATTGCCGATTATTTTTTAACTCACAACCGCGATATCTATTTGCGCAGCGATGATTCCATTGTAAGACACACCGCCGGTCAGACCCGTTATATCCGTCGTTCACGGGGGTTTGTGCCGATCCCGCTGTTTTTAGAACGCACGGTTCCACCCATCCTGGCCTGCGGTGCCGAGTTGAAGAATACGATCTGCCTCACTAAAGATGATAAGGCTTTTTTGAGCCAGCATATCGGGGATCTTGAAAATTTGAGGACCCTGGATTTTTTCAAACTGACCGTCGAGCATTTGCAGCGCATTCTTGAAATCCATCCCCAGATCATCGCCTGCGACATGCACCCGGATTACCTCAGCAGCCGGTATGCCAACGAACAGCAGAGAATCCGAAAAGTGGAAGTTCAGCATCACCATGCCCACATTGTCAGCTGCATGGCGGAACACCGGCTGAAAGGCGCGGTTATCGGCCTGTCCTTCGACGGCACCGGATACGGCAGCGACGGTGCCATCTGGGGAGGTGAAGTGCTAATCGCCGATGCCGGACAATTTGAACGCGTCGCCCATCTGGCCTACGTGAGCATGCCGGGCGGTGCCGCTGCCATCAAAGAGCCCTGGCGCATGGCCATCGGTTACCTGCACGATGCTTTCGGTGACAATCTGCAGGATCTGGAGCTTCCGGTCCTCAGGCAAATTGAGTCAGCCAAACTGAGAATTATTGCTGAAATGATTCGAAAGCGCGTCAATTGCCCGCAAACATCGAGCCTGGGGCGCCTGTTTGATGGTGTGGCTGCCATTGTCGGAATCCGCAACCGGGTCAATTTCGAAGGACAGGCTGCCATGGAACTGGAAATGCTGGCAGCCGATGATATGGATTCAATTTATGACTATGAATGGCTGATGGGAGCAGGAGACTGCATCCGGATTTTGCCGGCCCCCATTATTCGCGGGATTGTTAAAGATGTTCGAAGCGGGCTATCCATTGCGCAAATCAGCATCAAATTTCATAAAACCCTGATTGCCCTGTTTGTGGAGTTGTGCACAGCGGTTCGTCGAGAGCGGGATCTGAAGCGGGTCGTTTTAAGCGGGGGATGTTTTCAAAATTGCATATTGTTAAACGGCATGATCCACGAACTGGCATCCCGCGATTTTGAGGTATTTGCGCACCAGCGAATTCCCACCAATGACGGGGGAATTGCGCTGGGGCAGGCCATGGTTGCCGCTGCCGTTAGTTGTCTGTAGCCCGCTGTCTGTTGCTAAAAAATGGAAAAAACCTGATTATACAATTTTTTGCTGCAGGTTTTCTTTTAACCACCTTCTTTTTTTTAGACCGGCCGGACATTGGGCGATTGACAAAAACAACTGACAACCACCAACTGACCACGGACGATTATTATGACATTAAAATATATTGACGAATACCGCGATTCGGAGATATCCCGGTCCTTAACAGCAAAAATTAAATCCATCAGCACAAAGGATGTCCGTTTGATGGAAGTGTGCGGCACGCATACGGTTTCCATTTTTAGAAGCGGCATCCGTTCAGTGTTGCCTCAGACCATTTCACTGCTTTCCGGCCCGGGGTGCCCGGTGTGCGTGACCGATCAGGGCGAGATCGACGCTTTTATTGAACTTGCGCGGATCGATGATGTGATCATTGCAACCTTCGGTGACCTCATGCGGGTGCCCGGCACGCGCTCGTCTCTGCAAAAAGAAAGTGCCGGGGGTCGGGACATCCGCGTGGTCTACTCCACCTTCGATGCCCTCGAAATCGCCAGGAAAAATCCCGCCCAAAAGGTGGTGTTTCTCGGCGTCGGGTTTGAAACCACCGCGCCCACCATCGCCGCTGCCATCCTTTCGGCAGCGCAAACCGGTGTAAGCAATTTCTCGGTAATTTCGGCGCACAAACTTGTTCCGCCGGCTCTGGAAGCGCTGATGGCCGCAGAACAGATCAACATCGACGGCTTTATTTTGCCCGGGCATGTTTCAGTGATTATCGGGTTGAACGCCTACCGGTCTTTTTTTGATCGGCATCGGGTTCCCTGTGTCGTCGCGGGCTTTGAGCCGACCGATATTCTTCAGGCCATAACCCTGCTGGTTGAAATGCTGGAAGCCGGCCGGCCGGCCCTGGATAATGCCTATCCCAGGGCGGTGACCCCCGAAGGCAACATCAAGGCACAGCAAATCCTGGATGAGATTTTCGAACCGGCCGATGCCTGCTGGCGAGGGATCGGTGTGATTCCGCAGAGCGGGCTAAAAATTCGAGAGCAATATGCTGCCCATGACGCCCAAAAACTATTTGATGTTCAGATCCCGGATGCGAGAACCCCGAAAGGCTGTGCCTGCGGCGAAATCCTGATCGGAACCAAAACACCGCCGGAATGTGCGCTCTACAAAAAGGTCTGCACCCCCATGGACCCGGTGGGACCCTGTATGGTGTCAACCGAAGGGACGTGCGCGGCGTATTACAGGTACCACAGCGATTAAAAAAAAGTAATGAGTGCTGAGGACTGAGGACTGAGCATACAGGGCAAGGTGCAAGGGGCAAAGCGCATAGGGCATGGGGCATGGCGCGTAGGGTTAAAAACAATGGAAAAGAGTCCAGGGTCAGGCTGAATTCAAACAGAAAATGCAACGGACAACAGACCACACACAACGGACAATTGTTATGAAAAATGACAAAATTTTGTTGGATCACGGCAGCGGCGGAAGGATCTCCCACAGCCTCACCAAAGACATGATGCTGCCGGTATTTGACAATGACATTCTGGCGGCGCTCAACGATGGGGCCATCTTCGAACTGCAGGGCAGGCGCTTTGCTTTTTCAACCGATTCATACACCGTTGACCCCATTTTTTTCCCGGGCGGAAATATCGGTGACCTGGCGATCAACGGAACCGTTAATGATATTGCCATGTGCGGGGCGGTCCCCCTTTACCTCAGCGTCGGGCTCATTATTGAAGAGGGCCTGTCCCTGGCCGACCTTGAAACCATTGTCAATGATATGGGCCGCGCTGCCAGAGCTGCGGGGGTTGCCGTCATTACCGGGGATACCAAGGTGGTCCCCCGGGGGACAGCCGACCGGATCTTTATCAACACCTCAGGGCTGGGTTTGATTTCCGAAGGCGTTCACGTCGCCAGCGACAATGCCAGAGCCGGCGATAAAATTATTCTAAGCGGAACCGTTGCCGATCACGGGATTACGATATTGACCCAGCGTGAAGGCCTTTCCTTTGAAACGTCTCTGCAGAGCGATTCGGCACCGTTGAACCACATGGTTGAAAAGATGTTTTCGGCTGCCGCCGCCGCAGGCATCCATGTGTTGCGGGACCCGACCCGCGGTGGTGTCGGCACGGCGCTGAACGAAATTGCCGAAAAATCTGAAATCGGTATCGAGATCGATGAGGATCAAATCCCGCTAAAGGATGAGGTGGCGGCTGCCTGTGAATTGCTCGGTTTTGATCCCCTTTATCTGGCCAACGAAGGCAAGCTTCTGGCCTTTGTGGCAGCGGATTGTGTCGATGCGGTTTTAAAAGCCATCCAGTCCGACCCCTGCGGCAAGGATGCCGCGGTTATCGGCCAGGTCATAGAGGATCATCCCGGCAAGGTGTTTTTAAAAACCCGCATCGGCGGCAGGCGGATTGTGGACATGCTGGCCGGGGAACAGTTGCCGAGGATATGTTAAATTAATTCGTTCGTAATATTATGTATGCTGCCATCAAAGTGCAGGTACAAGGTACACGGTATAAGGTATACGGTACAAGATTTGTTAAATAGAAAACTGTGATTCATGCAGCTTGTTGAACACCTTAGTCTTTATAAAAATAGGCGTGAAATCCCGCCTTTTGGCGGGACCCGCGAACATGATCTGCGGCTTTAAGCCCCTGTTTAGCTAAATTTTAACGAATGATCTCCGCCGCAGGCGGATTGGGTTTCGCCAGTTTCGTCCGGAAAGTGGCGAAGATAATAATCTTCATAATCCGGTAAATCCTGTCTAAGAAAATAAAATGAAAAAATACCCTCTATTAACCATTTTGTTGATCATTCTGTTTAACAAAGCCGGCGTTGAAGCACAGACGGAACACCTGATCGAGGGTCGGACGATGGGGACGACCTATCACATCACAGTGGTTACCGGTGTCCCTGAAAGGTTAATAGGCCTCAAGGAAAAAATCGATCGGCGGCTGGAAGCCATCAATCAGGTTTTTTCCACCTATATCAAAGACAGCGAAATCAGCCGCTTCAATGCCTTCAAGGTGGCCGGAGAAAAATTTAGGGTTTCCGATGATTTTATTCAGGTCATGAAGGTGGGTCGTAAAATCCATCAGCTTTCCGGGGGGGCCTGGGACGGCACCGTGAATCCGCTGGTTGATTTATGGGGTTTCGGACCGACGCAACGGCCGCCCCGCAGGCCGCCGCAAGCTGAAATTAAAGGATTGCTGCAAAACATCGGCTTTGACCGCATTCAAATCCGGCAGCCGAATTTTCTGGTGAAGGATCCTGCAACGCTGACCCTTGATTTGAATTCGATTGCCAAGGGGTTCGCGGTGGATCAGGTTTCGGCGCTGGTGGCCGCCGGCGGGTTTGATCATTACCTGGTTGAAATCGGCGGTGAGGTTTACGCTGCCGGCGTTCGCCCGGACGGCAAGCGCTGGCGGGTGGGCATCAATCGGCCGCAGAAAGACGCGGCCTTTGACGAGGTGTATAAAGCGCTGTCGATCAAGGACCAGGCATTTGCCACCAGCGGTGATTACAGAAATTTTTTTGAAATCGACGCTGTGCGTTATTCCCACGTAATTGACCCGCGCAGCGGCTACCCGGTTTCCAACGGCGTGGTCAGTGTTTCCATCATTGCCGACAACTGCACCCTGGCGGACGGCCTGGCAACGGCCATTATGGTCATGGGGGCAGAAAAAGGCCTACAGCTGGTCAACCGCCTGGACGACATCGAAGGCCTGATTGTGGTCGAAACATCAGCCGGCCGCCTCGATGACTATTATTCGCAGGGCCTTAAGCCCGAGGCCCAGCCCAAATAGGCGCCACATCCCTCAAGAACGTCTTCCCCGAACGTTTAATTTTCAATTTGACTTCAGGCCGCATTCAGCATAAGAATTCAGATGATGAGGGGACGGGGAGGTTTACTGCCCGATCGAAGATCTCTGCACAATGAACTTTCGGCGCATGAAGAAAACTCCCCGGTCGCGCAGGTCTTTCATATTTCCCGGGCTGAATTGATATTTTCTTGTTCGCAAACCGATAGCTGCTGAATGATGCGAAAGGGTACCCCTATGCGCTTCTCGTTTAAGGAGATCTTGGCGTGGACAGTTCGCAGGCCTTTCGTTGTTATTTCAATAATCCTGGCAATTACGCTTATTTTCGCATGGCAGATCCGCAATTTATCTTTTAAAACTTCCATCTACGACCTTCAAATCGAAGATCTTCCCGAAACCACCCGCTATGAGGATTTTAAAAAGCTGTTCGGCTCTGATGAGATTATCCGTGTGGTTGTAAAAAGTGAAAATGTTTTTGATGAGATAACCTTTCGCAAAATCGAACAGCTGGCTGAAAGTGCGGCGCAAATCGATGGCATCAGGCGGGTCATCAGCCTTCCGGGCATCAAGAAAGCTGTGGACGTAAGCGACAATTGGAGTATAGAAAAATATCAGACCGTTGTCTCGGGGGTCGATTTATTCAAAAACAATCTCTTTTCAGACGACGGCAAAACCACTGCCCTCACGCTGGTTTTAAAAAATGAGGCGTCTCCCGATGAGGTCATCGATCGTGTGAGACAATTGATTGCCGATTCCTCCACAGATCTGCTCCTGTATCAAATCGGTATGCCGCTGGTGTCCGAGGCGCTCGCCGAATTTACCGCCAAAGACTTTTCCCGGCTGCCGCCCATTACCCTCGTGCTTATTGCCATTATCCTTTTTTTCCTGTTCCGCAAGCTGCGCTTTATTTTGATCCCGCTCATTTGCGTGGGGCTTGCGATGGTATGGACCTTCGGCCTCATGGCGTTTCTTCGCATTCCGCTTTCCATGCTGACCATGATTGTTCCGGTCTTTCTGATTGCCGTCGGCACGGCCTATTGCCTCCATATTGTTTCTGAGTACATTGAATGCTTAAAAGGAGCCAACTCACCGGCAGAGGTGACCACCCTCACGTTTTCTTATATCGCTTTTCCCACTTTTCTGGCTGTTTTGACGACCATCATCGGCCTGGGATCTCTGCTGATCAACCGAATCACCATGATTCAGGAGTTTGCCCTGTTTTCATGCTTCGGCATGCTCAGCATATTGATTATTGTTCTTACATTTCTTCCGGCGGCTCTATCGCTTGTCCCGATTTCGGCTAAATCGCCAAACGAGGAAATCGGTCCATCTTCTCTTTTTCAGCGATTTATCGACGCCATCGTGGATCTCAACTTAAAGCGCCAAAAAATCACCCTGCCGATAATCGGGGCCCTGGTTTTGATCTGTCTGATCGGTATTTTTCGCATCCGGGTCGAGACCAATCCGGTCGGATATTTGAAGGAAGACACCGAGGTCAAACGCAACTTTAATGATATTTACCAGCATCTGTCCGGCAGCTTTCCGATTAATGTGGTTATGGCAAGCCCGGACGCCGACTATTTCGAAAGCCCTGACCATCTGGCCGATATTGTCCGCCTGCAAACCTATCTGGAAAAGCTGCCCGGGGTGGATAAAACCGTTTCTTTTGCCGATTACTTGAAGCTGGTCAATTATGCCCTCAATAAATTCGAACCAGAACATTATGTGGTGCCGCAAGAGGGTTTCGAGATCAGGATGGCCATCAACAATTTTCCCACCATGCTCGGTGAGGATATGCTTGCGCGTTTTATGAGCGCCGATTTCTCCAAGACAAACATCCTGCTGTTAACCCACATTTCCAGCTCCAAGGATTTTCTCCAGGTCCGCGACAAAATACGGGCGCATGTTAAACAGCATTTTTCAAAGGACCTCATATGGGATGTCACCGGACTGGGGATGGCGATCTCCGTCAGCAGCGAGCTTTTAACCGCGGGGCAGGTCAAAAGCCTTGCGATTACGATGCTGCTGGTTTTTGGAATCATGTTTGCCCTCTTTTTGTCGATTAAAGTCGGATTGATTGCCATCGTGCCCAATGTCTTTCCGATTATTATCAATTTCGGAATCATGGGGTGGTTTGGCATCGAGCTCTCCATGGTAACCAGCCTGATTGCCAGTATCGCCATCGGGCTGGCCGTCGATGACACCATTCACTATCTGGTCCGATACAACCGGGAATTCAAGACGGATTTAGATGAAAAACGGGCCATCAGAGATACCCTTACCCATGTGGGCAGACCGATTACCTTCACCACCGTCACCATCTGCGTGGGATTTTCTGTTTTGCTGTTTTCAAGTTTCAAGCCCACCGCCATATTTGGCGTCATGATGGTGATCACATCGCTGTCGGCGCTGATTGGTGATTTGATTCTGCTGCCTTCTTTGGTGCAGCATGTCGAGGTGGTGACGCTGTGGGATCTGTTGCGCTTGAAGCTCGGCAAGGAGCCCCCTGAGGGCATACCGCTTTTTAAGGGCCTGTCGCACACGCAGGTGCATTATATCATCATGGCCGGATCGCTGACTGAAATTGATGCCGGCAAGATTCTGTTCCACAAGGGAGATCCCAGTGACTCCATGTATGCGATTGTCTCTGGGGCGATGGATGTCTTGGATCCGGACATCGAAGCGGAATCGGAGCGTGAGCTCGGTGGCCATAAACTGCTCAACCAATTAAAAACAGGCGATGTGCTCGGTGAGATGGGATTTTTACGATCCGTGCCGCGCTCTGCGACCGTTATTGCAACGCAGCCGGTTGAGCTCTTAAAAATCAACTGGAAGATGATCAAACGCCTGCAGTGGCTGTACCCTCCCACAGCGCAAAAGTTTTTTTTCAATCTGATGTCCCTGATCTGCGATCGCCTCGAAAACCTGACCGAATGCTTTTCTGAAATCAAGGTCCTGGATGATTCCACGGGGCTGTACGACCGGGAGAATTTTTTAAAATTCCTGGATGCTGAAATCGAACGATCACGTCGATATCAGACGTCATTGACGGTTTGTTTGATGAAATTTGATTTCGATGGCGTCACGCCGGCGCGCAACAATCTGGAAATAGAGCGCATTTTGCGCGAACTGGGGGAGGCTTTTTCAACGCAGATCAGAAAATGCGAAATCCTCAGCCGATTCGATCACCGGACGTTTGCCCTCCTGATGCCGCATTCATCAGCGGCTGAAGCTCAGCATCTTTGTAACCGATTAAAACATCTTTTTGACGAAAAATGTAATGCGGTCGATTGCATGCAGCTGAAACTAACGCTGGGCATAGCCGACTTTGAGCCGGAGATGGATAAAAGCGGATTCGATCTCATTTCCAGAACTTCGGCAAGCCTGCAAGATGCGGTCGAATCCGGCACATCGGCTCGATGAGCGCAATTTTGTGTGGACACTATCAAACTCGATGCAGGATCGGCGTTTGATCCCTGAATTTTGCTGGGAGGATCAATTTTTATTCCTGGAGAAACTTCAAAACCACCAGGGTAATATCATCTTCCTGCTGGGCTTCTCCCCTGAATGCGGCCACCGCATCGATGATCGCCAGGCGGATGCCGTCGGCCCCCAAATCGGCGTACTTGCGAATGGTTTCTTTAAATCGTTGCCTGCCGAACATCTCCCCGTTTTTATTGTGGGCTTCCAGCACGCCGTCTGTAGTCAGAACCAGAATCTGTCCCGGTCTGAGTGTTTGGGTGAAATCTCGATATTGCCAGCTTTCTTCCACGCCCAGCGGAAGGCCTTCGCCTTCGAGTTTCTCAAAACGGTCTTCATCAGGAAAATAAAGCAGGGCCGGATCGTGGCCGGCCCGCACCCAGGTGATCCGGCCGCTCGGTGCATCGATGACCAGAAAGAAAAGCGTCATGAATTGATGGGTTGTCATGGTGTCAGCCGAGACCAGGCGGTTAACGTCTTTGATAATTTCGGCCGCCGAGCCCGTCCGGGTGACCCGGCCCCGAAGATAAGCGCGGACACCGGCCATGAGCAATGCGGATGAGATGCCGTGGCCGCTGACATCGCCCACCACAATTGCATAAACATCGGAGCCCTGGCACGGCAATTTTATATAATCATAGTAGTCCCCGCCGGTTTCATCACAGTACAGGCTGCTTCCGGAAATATCAAAGCGCTGTTCTTTGGGCGGGTGCTGCGGCAACAGGCTTTGTTGCACTTCCTGTGCGACGTTCAGGGCGGCAATGATCTGTTCCAGGTGCTTGCTGTACTTGGCCACCTTTTTCATGGCGATTTGAAGCTTGGCGACGGTTTTCTCCAGTTGCTGGCTTTTCTCGAGCAGCACTTTGTTGAGCTGATTGATTTCCTCAAAAGCGCCGGCGTTTTGCAGGGCGACGACCATGCTGTTGACCAGGGTGATCAATAGCTTTTTTTCGTCTTCCGAATATGGCCTAGCGATGATTTTCGGGCCTAGTCCCAGCATGCCCGTTCGATGCCGATCAATGTTAAACGGCACGGCGCATGCAACTTCTTCCGGCAACGCTCCCGGCGCCTTGCCTCTGATGTCTACCACGGCTGGATTTTTAATTTCTCTGCGCAGCAAAATTTCCCGGCTGCTGTTTTCCAAGGTCGAAAGATCGATATTGTGAAAGCCGTTTGATACGAAGTGAGCGGTTTCCTCGGTACCTGAATTAATGACCAGGATGAAGCCTTCGACAACGCCGAAGTTGCCCATTGTCATCAGAAGAAAATTCTGCAGGATGCTTTCAGTATCCAGCGTGCCGAATAAATCTTTGCTGATGTCAAACAGGGTGCCGAGGTAATACGTCCGCAGTTCCAGTTCATCCCGACTGGTTTCAATGCTGTTAGAATCCTGGCTGTCGATTTTCATTACGATTCATTTTTTTGGTAAAGGTTCAGAGTTTGAAGTACTGCTAATCGATTAGGGAACCTGAAAAAAGACTTCAAGTCAAGAAAAAAATATAAGGACCAATGCCTGCAACAATTTTGCGGCGCTCTGGAACACTATGGCGCATTTGGTTCTTACCTTGACAATGCAGGGACGAAAAAATATGTAATCTTATACATAATGAAGTGCTCATAAATGATTCGATCGGCTGTTTGGCAAACGATTAACCACCAACCGGGGGTGGCACCATGAGCAAGAAACCAACCTATGAAGAATTAACTCAAAAGTTCAAAGTGCTCAAAAAAGATGAAAGCGATCTCAGAGAAAGCGAAGCGCTTTACCGCAGCCTGTTTGAAAATGCACCGGTGGGTATCGGCATCGCCGATGAGGATGGAAACATCATTGACTTCAACACGGCCATATTAAAACCGGGAGATTACACCCCCGAAGACATTGCCAGGATAAAGAACCTGAAAAAATTATACGCCGACCAGAAAGTGCAAAGCGACATCCTCGCTAAACTAAACCAGGCCGGCTATGTCGATAACGCCGAGGTTCAATTTAAACGCAAGGACGGGCGTCCGTATCACTGTTTATTAAGTGTCAGACGCATTTCTTACAAAGGCAAGCGCTGTTTCCAGGCCATTGTACAGGATGTAAGCCGGCTAAAGGAGGTTGAAAATCTGCTCTGGGAGAGCCGGCAGCAGTTTTTGTCACTGGTGGAGACCACCAGTGATTGGATCTGGGAAGTCGATATCAGCGGCACTTACATCTACAGCAATCAAAAAGTCAAAGATATGTTGGGTTATGATCGTCAGGAAGTTATCGGAAAAACCCCTTTTGATTTTATGCCGCCGCATGAGGCTCGAAAAGTCACTAAAATATTTCGCAAATTCGCTAAATCCCGCAAGGCATTTTCAGGGCTGGAAAACATCAATCTGCACCGGGATGGCCAGGAGGTGGTGCTCGAAACCAGCGGGGTGCCGGTTTTTGATGAGCGCGGTGAATACTTAGGATACCGGGGCATTGACCGCGATATTACCGCACGCAAGCTGGCAGAGACCGCACTGGAACAGGTTAACACGGAACTTGAAAAGCGCGTTAAAGAGCGAACCGCGGCTCTCTCGGAGAGCAACAAACAGCTCAGAGAAGAGATTCGGGAGCGCAAACAGTTTGAAACCGAATTGAGAAAGAGAGAAAAGCAATTAAAGAACAAAGCGGTGCAGTTGCAGGAGCTCAATTCGGCCCTGGAAATATTGTTGAAGAAAAGAGATGAAGATAGAATCGATCTCGAGGAAAAGATGGTGAGCAACGTGCGCGAACTGGTGTTGCCTTATCTGGAAAAACTAAACAATGGAAAATTGCCGGACAAAGAAAAAACCTATTTAAGCATGATCAAATCCAACCTCAAAGATATTATTTCCCCTTTTGCGCGCAGCCTGACCGGCAAATATATAGGCCTCACACCCACTGAAATTCAGGTCGCCAACATGATCAAGCAGGGTAAAACCACAAAAGACATTGCCGAATTAAACAACCTGTCCGCCAGAACCATTGAGTTTCACAGAGACAACATCAGAAGCAAGCTGGGCATCAAAAATAAAAAGATCAACCTCAGGACCTATCTGCTTTCCTTGCAGTAGCGGCGCAGCTTATGAGTTCCTTAAAACTGGAACTGGCGCCGTTACCTACAAACGTCGTTTTCAGCCAGACCGATGCGAGGCTTTGCGCAGCATGATTTTAGTGACTTCGGGTTCATCGGGCGACCGTGCCATTGAAATAAAACGTTCAAACAGCTCAGACTGAGCCTGGAAGGCAGCACCCAATGCATCTGCACTGAGGAAATCGCTCAGTTTTTCTTCTGTCATGCGCTCCATGGAGGCAACTTCCTGCAATTAAATGTTAAGGGTCAGGGAGAAATTTCCACAGCAACTTGTTTTGAATCAACGGGAGATGCGATGTCAGATCCTTTTTGATTTCAGCAACGAAATCCTTTTCAGGAAAATTAGAAGCAAGTGAATATATGCCACATTGTAGCATATTAACAACGATTCAATTACAATTACATTGACCTAAGTCAAAAATGTAAGGGCTTGCTCGGTATCTTTGTCCAATTGAAAGTTGAAAAGTAGTTTTACTTTGTGATAGGGGATGATCGGTCCTGCATGACGCATGCTGAAACCAGCGATCGATGAAAGGAAACTGTTATGGCACCTGCAGGCGAGACGTCGTCTATCTATCAGCGCCCGGCCGAACTGCTGCAGCGTTTGATTCGGTTTGATACCACCAATCCGCCCGGCAACGAAGCCGAATGTATTGCCTTTATCGATGAACTGCTGACGGGCGCAGGCATAAAGACCACCATCGTGGCCCGCACACCCGAACGCCCCAACCTGATCGCGCGGTTATCCGGCTGCGGAAACACCCCGCCGTTTTTGCTTTACGGTCATGTGGATGTCGTGACGACTGAAAATCAAAAGTGGCAGCATCCGCCCTTTGAGGGCAAAGCGGTAGACGGCTTTATCTGGGGCCGGGGGGCGCTGGATATGAAGGGCGGGCTGGCGATGATGCTGTCCGCCTTCCTGCGGGCAAAAGCCGAAGGCCTGCAGATGCCGGGCGATGTTGTCCTGGCCATTGTCAGCGACGAGGAGAACCTCGGCGGCTTCGGGGCCAAATTCCTGGTCGAAAATCATCCGGGTTGGTTTGAAGGCATGCGTTACGCCATCGGAGAATTCGGCGGATTTTCGCTTTATGCGGGCAACCGGAAATTTTACCCTATTTCGGTTGCCGAAAAGCAGGTTTGCTGGATCCGAGCAACCATTCGGGGTCCGGCCGGCCACGGCTCTATGCCCGTTCGCGGCGGCGCTATGGCAAAACTGGCCATGCTTCTTCAAAAATTGGATAATAAACGGCTGCCGGTTCACATCACACCGGTTGCCCGGCTTTTGTTTGAAACCATGGCGTCGACCCTCGGCGGTCTAAAGGGCCTTTTTCTGGGCCAGTTGATCAACCCGGCCTTGACGGACATCATTCTAAAATTGATGGGCGAACGCAGCCGGGTTTTCGATCCCTTGCTGCACAACACCGTAAGCGCCACCGTTTTGCACGGCAGCGATAAAATCAATGTGATCCCCGGCGAGATCTCTGTCAAGCTGGATGGTCGCGTGCTTCCGGGCTTTAAACCGGATGATATGATTGCAGAGCTGCGCCGGCTCATCGGTCAGGACGTCGAGCTCGAGGTGCTTCGTTTCGACGAGGGGCCGGCCGAGCCGGATATGGGGCTGTTTGATAGACTTGCCGGCCTTTTGTGTGAGCTCGATCCTGCCGGCACCCCGGTGCCGCTCCTGTTAAGTGCTAGCTCGGATGCACGGTTTTTCTCGCGCCTGGGCATTCAAACTTACGGATTCTTGCCGATGCCGCTGCCAAAAGATTTTAATTTTTCACAAACCATCCATGCCGCCGACGAACGCATTCCCATAGAGGCGCTTGATTTCGGCACCAACGCTATCTATAAAGTTCTCAAACGGTTCCGCTAGAAAAGCCGCAAACCGGCCTTTACTTGTTGCCCCTTTGCTTTTGTTACGAGATCTTTTCGATCCAGCGTTTGAATAAAACATCCTGGATCGAATAAAGATCGTTTTTTGAAACAAACGCTTTCTTTAAAAGCAATTCCAGTGCTTTTGATATCTGCGAAGCAGAACTGAACCCCAGCCTGGAAAGATTATCCGCAGAATAAATATTCTTTCCGCCCGTCGCTGCAATTAATTTCAATGCTTTTCTCTGGTTCAGCGTCAAAGACTCCCATATATTGATGAATTCCGCTTCCCTGTTTTTAAGAATCTCCGATTCGACCCGATCAATATCTTCAATCGACATATCGGGTGCATCCCACAGGTTAAAAAGGAACTCCTGGATATACATGGGGTGATTTTCACAGCGGGTCACGACATTTTCAATATGCCTTTTGCTGATTTTGCGCCGGTCCTTTTTGTACAGTCTTTTAATCCAGGCGGCATAGTCTTCGGTCTTGATTTTTTTTAGGGCATAGCTGGTTGCCAGTTTATAAAAAGCCCGTTTGGAATCGGCGAACATTTCGGCCAGAAGGTGTTTCTGGCTTCCGGCAAAAATGTAGGAAACATTGCTGTGGCGCTGGATCGATTTGCGAAGATGTTTTTCAAAAGACGCCTGGCCGTATTTTGAAATTTCCTGAAACTCATCAAAAGCAACCGCCAGCTTTTTCTTTTGTGAAAGCGATTCGAGCAATGCAAAAATTTCCTCGACCGCCGGCCGCTTGTCAACAGGGGCAAAAACCGGAATCGCCACGGGTGCGCCGGTGTAAATATCGACACTGAAATTGACGGTTAAACGGGTGATTTTTTCTTTAATCAATTTCATCAGCCGATCCATTTTAGATTCCAGCGAGCTGATGCCTTTTAACAGGGCGGTAATAAAATCTTCGATACCGGTCGTTCCGTACAGATCGACATAAATGGTTCCAATTCCTTTGCAATCACCAAAAACACGGAGAATGAGCGATGTTTTCCCGAAACGGCGATGAGAATAAAGCAGGACATTTTGAGAATTCTCAATAAACTTCCTTAAATCCGCCTGTTCTCGATCGCGGTTACAAAATGCAGCACCTTCGACGATGCCTGAAAAGGAAAATGGATTTTCCATTGAACGCCCTTTAAATTTATATTATTGATGACTCACTTTTAATATAAAATTATTACACTATTTATGAAAAATCAACCCACATTTATTCCGTTCCCGCCTGTATTTAGCAGCCGCTAGAAATATCGTCTCCGACCTCGGACTTCTCCAGCTGAATTTATGTGAGACACTGAGGGCAGAAGATATGAAGTGAAGCGAACTTGTGCGCTGATCTTTGTGGAGGGTTTAACCGGGCTTGCCGGGTTGAATCTTTAATGATTCACCCTGAAGCTGGCAAAGGCATCTGAAGCAGCCCCTCGTTTTTTTTTCCTTATACCGGGTACCTTGAACCTTACCCCTGTTTTTTACATTTTTATTTGTCGGCGCTGACGACGATAATGGTCAGATCGTCGTGCTGGGGGGCAGCGCCCGTGAAATCACTGACGCTTCTGATAATATCGTTCATCAGGTCTTCGGCCGTCTCGGCCGGGGAGGATTTTGCCACTTCGTGAAGCCGCTCGAAGCCGTACATCTCCTCTTGCTTGTTCATGGCTTCTACAATTCCGTCGGTATAGAAAATCACTTTGTCCCCGGGTCCGATCTGCAGGTGGGTTTCCTCATAGTTGGCCTCATCCAGGATTCCCAGAGGGAATGTGTCGCCCACGGTCTCAACCAGGGCGGGTTCGGCTGTTTTGGCGGACAACAATAACGGCTGGGTCTGTCCGGCACTGCACAGGCCGACGCTGCCGTTTTCGGCGTCAAGAACGGCATACAGCAGGGCCACAAACATGCCGCTTTTGATGTCCTTTTTAATCCGCTGGTTGGCACGTATCATCGTCTCGCCCACGCTCAATTCCTCTTCAGAGAGCATGCGAAACACGCTGCGCGATGCGGCCATGATCAGCGCGCCCGACACGCTTTTTCCGGTGACGTCGCCGATGATCAGCCCCACTTTGCGCTCGCCGATTTTAAAGAAATCAAAGAAATCACCGCCCACCTCGCGGGCCGGGGTTGAACTGGCGGAAATCTGATAGCCCTCGATCTCCGGGCAGGTGGCCGGCAGCATGCTCATTTGAAGGTCGTGTGCGCTGGTCAAATCCTCTTCCATGCGCAGCTTGACCAGAAATTCCTTGAAAAGCCTTGAATACTCGATGCCGACCGCCCCGGCAAAGGCCAGCGGCGCCTGAAAAAACAAGGGGAGCACAATCGGATACCAGATCGCGCTGGTCTTGAATAAAACCACCGCCACCCCCAGGTAAACTATGCTCAGGCCGACGATGCACAGGGCGCCGATTTTAAGAGAAAACAGGCGGCAGGCGATACCGGCAAGGATTCCCCACAGCAGAATGATCAACATGTAAACCGTCAGGCCGACCGGCTTCACGGGGGTGTCTTCGATGATGTTTGACAGCGCCGTTGCC
>Ga0209742_10000614_pt1 | contig 18291 bp, 20 predicted proteins | sample DeeMarSeWOR38_10_FD_187462 | JGI IMG/M metagenome (GOLD analysis project Ga0209742, IMG submission 187462) | Marine sediment microbial communities from White Oak River estuary, North Carolina - WOR-3-8_10 (SPAdes) (version 2) | ecosystem: Environmental > Aquatic > Marine > Intertidal zone >... | reverse complement strand
TTTCAGGCGTACATACTTTCCCGCCATATTCAAACTGGTCAAAACCGCCACCTTGTTGGCCGGCAAAAAGCTCTTCGCGGATTTCGAATGATTTTCTATCTGCTTTTTAACCAATTGCAGAATTTCTTCTATATCCTCTTCAGAAGCATCGGTATACAATGGATATTCCTGGCCGAGCACCTCAAATTTGACCAATCGCTCCATTTAGAAAACCTCAACAAGACTCCACGGGGAATAATTATCCTGTCTCCCCAATAACATTACAGTATGCAAGCCATCAAAATCTATCACTTATCGTAAAGCAGACTTAGAAGCCTTCCCTGGCTTCACATTAAAAAGAGGGGAAGACTTTTTCGGCATCTCCCGGGATGCTCTGCTGCCTGAACCGCTTTTCTGCCCTTCTCCTTCCTGATCAATCACCTTTTCCCACTCATCTATCCTATCGATCAATCCGATGACTCGGTTATGTATTGAACTCCTGTCTTCCTGAAGGTTTTTGATCTTTTCCTGCAGTTCAGAAATCTCCTGCTGTTTTTCCTGCATTTGAGCCATCATTTCATTTTTCTCCTTTTTGAGCTGATTGTGGCTCTCAATCAGCTTCTCAACAAATTGCTCCAGACGTGCCAAACCCTCATTCTGTTCCATGTTTGAAAAGTACTCCTCTTTCTTTACGAATACTGCGCTTCCAAATTCGCAATTCTTACCGTCATGGTTCAGTGACAACCGGCCACTTTCTCCTTGTTTCGCCAATCTCCAGGAACCGATGCTGCCGCTGAGATCTGCACAAATCTTACCCGTGCGCAAATTACAAAGCAAGCTGTTTATAAGCAGGCGGTAATTAAAACAACTATGCACCCACCTTTTATATTCTTACATAATGCCAGCTTACCGGACGACCGTCCCTATAGGGCATGTAACCATGAAATATCTTCGGGTCTTCATCAAAAACCAGGGGCAGGAAATAGCGATCACCCTCCCACATGGGAAGTTTGTCCAGGGAATCAACAGGTACCCAGGCAAGGGTTCCTTCCTCATTCGAACAGTTGGGGATACCGCTGAACCGCTCAATTCTGAAAATAAAGCCGAGCCAATTTTCCCCCTGGGCTCCAAATCCGGTCCAGTTTATTGTTCCGCGCAAGATGATTTCTTCACATTCTATCCCGGCTTCCTCCATTATTTCCCTGCGCAGACAACTCATTACATCTTCATCGGGATGCATCTTACCTCCAAGCCCATTGTATTTATGCAAGTGATGATCATCCGGGCGGGAGTTCCTGTGTATGAGAAGTGTTTGCATCCGATCAGGGGAAAGTATATAGCCAAGAGTTCCTATTATGGGACAATACATCCTTGCCTCTCTCAAAATTATGGTTGTCTGCTTGAAAGTTTATAATGCAGGCCCGCAGAGATCAGCTGGCAAACCTGACATGGGCTGTTGTTTTGTCTTCCTGCCCAACAGCAAGGCTAACAGGTTGGATCCACTCAGCATTTCTAACTGAATCAACAAGCATTTTCCGTAAAGAATGGATAAGGTCCATACTCACCGTCAAGTGCACACCAGCATTTTCAGACGTAAGGAGTGAGAAAACATACCTGCCTTTTGCCTTCTTTTTTATTTTCAACTTGGAGACAAGGAGAGGCGGTTCACCAATCAGGGCACAACCTACCGTATCTGCGTTGTATGAGGTGGAAAAATCCGCTTTGGCCAGGGCAGCTTCCTGTTGAAATTTCTTCATGGCCTCCAATGCTTCCGGGGACAGCTGCATATCACTTGCCAGAACATCCTCAATGAGTTTATCAACTGCCTTTATGAAAACCCCGACAAACCGACGTGTCAACCATAGCCTGTATTCAACACAGGCCTGGCTCTTCCCCTCTGATATGCGGAGAAGCAAACGGTCTTCGATACTGTTAAACTCTATTTTAATCTGTAATGTCTCTGCCATTCCTGCTCCTTAGATCTTCTCGTGACTTACCTGAAGTACGGGTAAGTCCATTTTTGCTATAACCTGCAGGGTGTTCATCGGAGTGCAGCCAAAACCACGTAAACCTTATTTACTTTGCAAACCTTGTTTGCGCATAAAAATACTTCCCTATTCCATTGTTTCCATCTTTTTTATTCGCAAGCAGCGCCTCCTTCCATCTGCATCATGCACCGGATCTATCCATACCTTACTTTGCTGCAATTAATTTTCTTTTATAATATCAATAATTTGAAAAATTCCCCCTCACCTTTTTTAGAATGTGATACATCTCCTACTGCAAATAAAAAAATGATGAAAATATTTTCTGGCATTCCAATTGCTAGTTACTAGATGAAGCGCTCATCGTCTCCAAGGCAAAAAACAGAATCAACCTAATAACGAGAAACCATAAACTCTCAAAAATTGTAAGTATTATTATTTATCAGGAGGTGATTTACAATATGCAGACATACTCATCCTCTTCAAAACTGTCTGAAACAACAAGCAAGATCATAGACAAGTTGATGCTGGCCACAGGAGTCATTGCACTTGTTTGGATATTGGCATTTCTCTTGGTGGGCATCATAGATAAATAACAGCATCTAATTATATTACTGGTCTCATTCGCAGAGCACTGGAACTCATAAACAGAAAAGCTTTTTAACCGAAATGATAATGGCTGCTGCACAAACTGTAAATTCTACCACAGGGGTCCCTTCATCTCCTTAGCTGCTTACCACCCCTTTTTCCAAGACCTGGCATCTGCACCCCCCAACAACGCAGACCAAAGGTTTTACGAGCCAAAGCAAAAGTAACGTAAGGGACCCGCCTCTCCTCAAGCCCGTTTCCGCCTCCCCTGGAAACGGGCTTTCTCATTTAAGACAATAAAAAAGGGTTTAGCTTATTATACGCTAAACCCTCTCTAATACTGGAGCCGGCGATGGGAATTGAACCCGCGACCTACTGATTACGAATCAGTTGCTCTACCCCTGAGCTACGCCGGCATATTGAATTTGCAGTTCTTCCTGGCTTCGGAATCGGTTTTCAGCTATTAGCAATTATACCTAAACGTGTCAAGAATTGTATAGATGAGATGCACAAATCTGCCGTATTGCCTTTCACGATAAAATGTTTATCATTTAAGCCATATGACTAACTTGCAGCATTTTGCTCATTGTTATTTGTGTTTTTTCTCTTTATTTCAATAAAACTTTTCAGATTACATTAAGGAGACCAACAATGGTTCATGCACTTCATATCAGAAAGTATTTTTTGCTCACGGCAACATTTGCTCTAATGGCAATGGCCCTTACCCTTTTTTCAACGCGCATCGCAAAAGGTGCGGCTCCGCCGGATTTTGCCGACCTGGCAGAAAAACTCGGTCCTACGGTTGTTAATGTCTACACGACACAGACCGTTGAGGTTTCCTCCTCTCCCCACCAGTTCTTTTTCCCGGACCAGATGGAAATACCGGAACCATTCAGGCGTTTCTTCGGAATTCCCGAGACGCCGGGGCAGGAGGCCCCGAAAAGGGAAATGAAACGGACCAGCCTGGGCTCCGGGGTTATAGTCGCTTCTGACGGCTATATACTCACAAACAACCACGTGGTTGAAGATGCAGATGAAATAAATGTAACGCTTTCCAACTTTGAAGAGCACCAAGCGACCATCATAGGTCGTGATCCTAAAAGTGATCTGGCCTTGATTAAAATCGAAGTACAACACGACCTGCCAGCCGTCACCTTTGGCGACTCGGACAGATTGCGGGTCGGTGAATGGGTCCTTGCCATAGGTAATCCTTTCGGGCTGCAGCAGACTGTGACGGCAGGCATAATCAGTGCCAAGGGGCGTGCAATCAACAATGAGTCATACGGCAACTTTATCCAGACAGATGCCTCTATTAATCCCGGCAATTCAGGCGGTCCTCTTTTTAACCTGGAGGGGGAAATGGTAGGTGTCAACACGGCAATTTTCAGTCGGACAGGCGGCAATATCGGCATAGGCTTTGCTATTCCGGTCAATATGACCAAGAACGTATTTGCCCAGCTCAAGGAGCATGGCAAGGTTACCAGGGGCTGGCTTGGTGTTATGATTCAGCAGGTCACCCCAGATCTTGCGGAAAACTTCGGCCTGGAGAGGCCGATCGGTGCCCTCGTCGGCCAGGTAGTTCCAGACAGCCCTGCAGAAAAGGCAGGCCTCAAGGCTGGCGATGTCATCATTGAATATAACGGCAAAGAGGTTTCCCAGATGAGCATGCTACCAGCAATGGTCGCAGGCACCGAAGTGGGAGAGAAGGCCAGCCTTGTTTTTATACGGGACGGGAAAAAACAAAACATCACTGTTGAAATCGCCAAACTGGAGGATGAGAAAGCGGTTATGGCAGACACCGAAACCGGTACCAACAAAAAACTTGGCCTGACCGTTCAGGAGTTGACGCCCAAACTTGCCGAATCACTTGGAATTGAAGAAACTCATGGAGTGATAGTCACCGATATACAGTCAGGATCTTCAGCAGGTGAGGTTGGAATCCTTCGTGGCGACATAATCCTGGAAATCAACCGCAAAAAGGTTGAGAATATTGCAGATTACAAGGAAGCCCTGCAGGAGGCGCGGGAAAAGAATAGCATACTGCTGCTGATCAAACGCGATAAAAGCACCCGCTTTGTCGTTATTGATTTGAAGGGGTAAGCTCCCTTCAGAGGCTTCAGCTTTACCTTAAATTGAATTCAACCAAGGAATGGGGTGCCGGCCTTACGGGCAAGTTCATCAGCCTTCCTCACCTCATGGGCAAAGTTTTTGAGCTTATCAGGATCTTTGCGGCCAGGCTGGTACTCCACTCCTGAATTGACATCAACCGCAAACGGCTTTACCTGCCGGATTGCCTCACCTACATTTTCAGGGTTCATTCCACCGGCAAGAATGACCGGTCCAGGAGGCTTGACCTGTGCAACAAGCTTCCAGTCAAACACCATGCCGGTACCGCCCGACAAATCCTTGTGATAGGTATCGAGAAGAAAACCGCTTACCACCTCCGCGTAAACTGCAAGTTCGTCGCTGTCTGAGCCGGGATGCATGGAAAAGGACTTGATCACCCGGCAGGAAAGGTTTTTGCAATATTCAGGTGTTTCAGCTCCATGGAGTTGCACCATGGAAAGACGGCAGTAGCTGACTATTTCCTCAACAACCTCTCTTTCCTCATCGAGGAACACGCCTATACTGTTGACAAAAGGCGGCAGTTGACCCGTTATTGCCCGGACCATTTCAGGGGTAATCACCCGCGGGCTCCGCTCCACAAAGATAAACCCGAGCGCATCTGCTCCTGCAGCCACAGCCGAACGTGCATCCTCCTGTGTCGTTATCCCGCATACCTTGATTCGAGTGCGAAAAGTCATCGTCTACTCCATTTCTGATTTATCTGCCTCGTAACTGCCGCAGCGCCGCTTCCCTGTCAACAGAGCGCATCAGGGTCTCCCCGATGAGAGCCGCGGCAATCCCATGCTCCTGGAGCATTCTCATATCATCAATATTCCGTATGCCTGACTCGCTGACCACTGGTATCGTGGCCGGAATCTCCTTCCGCAGTCGTAAAGTTGTCATGAGATCAACGCTGAAATCCCTGAGGTCCCGGTTATTGATGCCAACCAATGTAGAACCTGCGGCAAGTGATTTCTCCATCTCTTTTTCGTCATGGATCTCCACCAGGACATCCATGTGCAGCTCCCGGCTCATCTGCAGATAATCCTGGATCTGTTCCTGATCGAGGATGGCCGCAATTAGCAGAATGGCATCAGCCCCGAAATTGCGGGCCTGTTCTATCTGCAGTTCATGAATAATGAAATCCTTGCGGATAACAGGAAGTTTCACCGTTTGCCGAATAAGGGAAATGTAATCAAGGTTTCCCTGAAAGAACTTTTCATCGGTGAGCACTGATATGGCCTCCGCCCCTCCCCTTTGATAACTTCCGGCAATTGCTGCAGGATCAAAATCTGCACAGATGACACCCTTGGATGGTGAAGCCTTTTTCACTTCGGCAATGACGGCAATCTCCGGCGATTGCGTAACAGCCTGCGCGAATCCCCGTGGCGGATCTAAATGCAGATCCGGAGCGGCTAGTCCTTCCGCCTTTAATCTGGCGACTTCCTGTCTTTTCTGGGCGACAATGGCCTCAAGGATTTTCATCAGAAATATTTTGTGAAAAATGAATAAGCGAATCGAGTTTCTCCAGGGCAGCACCGGAATCAATTATTCCAGCAGCACGTTCAACGCCTTTCTTCAATGACCCTGCCTTGCCTGCAGCATACAGGGCTGCCCCGCTGTTTAAGAGAAGCATGTGTCGTTTGGGGCCTGCCGCCCCTCCCAGGACGTCACGCAGTATGTTTGCTGACTCTTCCGCCGTTGCGCCGCCTTTCAGGTCCAAGAGCAGGGCGCGGTCCAATCCCACGTCTTCGGGACGGACGGTATAGGTCCTGACCTCACCCCCGGACAGTTCCGCCACCTCGGTATCGCCGGTGACTGTCAGCTCGTCAAGATTCCCTGCACCGCAGACCACAAGAGCCCGAAGGCTTCCCAGCCTGCCGAGAACTCTGGCCAGCTTTTCACAGAGGTCAGGGGCATACACCCCGAGCAGCTGGACATTTGCGCCGGCCGGGTTCGTCAACGGTCCAAGAACATTAAAGATTGTCCTGATCCCTATTTCCCGGCGCGGCCCAATAGCATATTTCATGGCTCCATGCAGCTTGGGCGCAAACAGGAATCCGATGCCTACCTCTCTGACGCATCTGCCTACCTGTTCCGGGCTGAGATCAAGATTCACCCCCAAAGCCTCTAGCACATCAGCGCTGCCGCACTGCGAGGATATGGACCTGTTTCCATGTTTGGCCACCGGAATGCCTGCGGCCGCAACGACAAATGCGGTTGCGGTTGAGACGTTGAAGGTCCCTGAGCTGTCTCCACCCGTACCGCAGGTATCTACCAGGATCTCCCCTTTCTCAACAGCAACCCCGGTTTCTATCCTGGTCGCCTTTTCACGCATGACCCTGGCTGCGCCGCTGATCTCCTCGATGGTTTCGCCTTTCATCCTTAAAGCCGTGATAAAAGAACCGATCTGGGCAGGTGTGGCCTCGCCGCTCATGATCTCGTTCATCACCGCGACCATCTGCTTTTCATCAAGATTTTCCCGCTCTATTAACCTGCTTATGGCTTCCCTGATCATTATTGTCCTCTTCCGTGGTAAGTTGAATAATTTGTATTATAAAAAATAAAGTAAACGGCTTTAATATTTACCGAAGATGCAAGAAAGAGGTTGTTTCGCTATACTGTAGTAGGCAAAACAACCGATGAGGCCGCAGATTCAGTGAATTTGAAAGTCGATTAGCGCAACAACTTTTCATAGTCTACTGCAAGAAAATTCTTCAACAGTTGCACCCCGTCAGGGGTCATGATGGATTCCGGGTGAAACTGGACTCCCTCGATGGCAAGCTCTTTATGCCGCAGTCCCATAAGTTCCCCCTGGTCGGACTTTGCAGTTATCTCAAGACATGCCGGCAAGGTTGCCTCGCTGACCACCAGGGAATGATAACGCATGGCCTCAAAGGGGTTCGGCAGGCCTGTGAACACCCCCCGGCCGTCATGGGTGATAGGGCTTGTCTTGCCGTGCATAAGCCTTGCGGCACGGATGGTATCACCGCCAAAGGCCTCACCGATTGACTGATGCCCAAGACAGACACCGAGGATCGGGATCTTGCCGGCAAAATAACGGATTGACTCAATGGAAATCCCGGCTTTGGACGGCGTACAGGGTCCTGGTGAGATCAGCAGCCGGTCGGGCTTCAATGTTTCGATAAAGGAAACATCAACTGCATCATTCCTGAATACCTGCACTTCAGCTCCCAGGCCGCCGATGGTCTGCACAATATTATAGGTAAAGGAATCGTAGTTATCGATTATGACAATCATCCCTAAAGCCCTTTCTCAGCCAGTTCAACCGCGCGCCTCAGTCCCCTGGCCTTATTGATTGTTTCCTCAAATTCTCTTGCAGGGTCGGAGTCTGCAACTATACCGGCCCCAGCCTGAATCCACAGATCATTATTCCGCATGATGAAGGTACGGATCGTAATGCAGAAATCCATATTGCCCGAAAAGCCGAAATAACCGACGGCGCCGGCATAAGGCCCGCGCCGGTCCGGTTCCAGCTCTTCAATGATCTCCATGGCCCTTATTTTTGGAGCTCCGCTCACTGTGCCCGCAGGAAAACACGCTGACATGACGTCAAACTGGTCCTTGCCGTCAGCCAGCTTCCCATGGACACCGGAGACAATATGCATCACATGGCTGTAGCGTTCAATGAGCAGGAGATCGTGGACCTCTACGCTGCCGGGTTTAGCCACCCGTCCGGCATCATTGCGTCCCAGGTCAACCAGCATGAGATGTTCTGCCCTTTCCTTGGGATCTGCAAGAAGCTCTTCTTCCAGGGCAATGTCCTCGGTCTCTGTCGTTCCCCTGGGCCTGGTCCCGGCGATGGGGCGCAACTCTATCTCCCTGTTTTCGAGCCGAACCAAAATCTCGGGCGAGGAACCTATCTGGATGACATTTCCAAGCTTGAGATAAAAGAGATACGGACTGGGGTTTATATGCCGCAGGGCGCGGTAGAGTGCAAAGGGGGACAGTTTGGTTTTCGCATGGAAACGCTGAGAAAGTACTACCTGGATGATGTCGCCTGCCAGGATATATTCCTTGGCTGTTTCCACCATATCCTTGAAACTCTCCTCGTCCATGTTGGAGGAGAATGCATGTTCATGACTGCCAGCCGGGCTTTCCAGAAATTCATACCGCAGGGGTTCTTTCAACCGAGCGGCAACCGCATCAATCTGGCTGCAGGCCTGCTGGTATCGGGCATCAGGGTCATCGTCCTGCCCCAGTTCGACACAGTTGACTATGAGGAGTTTCTGCTTGAAACTGTCGTGGATGAGGACGGTCCTGGGTACCATGAATGAACTGTCCGGCAGGTCAAGAGGGGCATGACGATCGGGCAGTCTCTCCATAAACCGCACCATGTCATAGCCCAGGTATCCCACCAGCCCTCCAAAAAACCGGGGCAGCGATTCCGCCGGATGGGCATTAAAAGAGGCGAGCAGTTCCCGAAGTGCCTGCAGCGGATCTCCTTTCCGTAGTTCAGACCTTCCACCCCGGACAATCTCCATCTGCTCCTGAGAACTGCTGAAGGTCATGAGAGGATCAAAACCGATGAACGAATACCTTCCCCATTTTTCTCCGCCCTCAAGGCTTTCAAACAGGAATGCATGGGAATCAAAGGCTGCCACCTTGGCAAAAATAGTAAGCGGCGTATCAAGATCAGCAAGTATTTCCCTGTAGACAGGGACAAGACTTGCTTCTCCTGCCAGCGTCTTAAATGTCTCAAGATCAGGTTTATGCATGGAAATCCGAACTTTCTTCTTGGAAAACTCCTCTGAACCACTCATGTAGATACTAAACAAAAAAAGCCATGGGAATAATAAAATCCCATGGCTTTCAATTCTCAGTTGTCACTTCTTTTTCCGGGCGACCCCAAGTCGCAGTCCATTCTAGGCAGCAGACTCCTTGCTATTGGCAAAACCGCCCACCTTTTTGGTTAGCCTTGAAATCTTTCTGGCGGCTGTTCTTTTATGAAATGCCCCCTTGACTGCCGCTCTTTCAATAACGGGTATTGCAGCAACCAGTGCTTCCCGGGCCTTCTCCACGGATCCATCAACTTCGATTGCAGCCTCGATTTTCTTGACCACGGTCTTGACTTTTGACCGGTTCGTCCGGTTACGTTCACGGCGGAGCTGACTCTGCCGGTTTCTTTTCAGTGCAGACTTATGATTAGCCAACTCAAATTCCTCCTCGATATATTTCTTTACTCGGTTATCTAAAAATAAAATCTTCCATGCGGAAGCAGCAGATACTCTGGATAAAAACGAAACGGTCTTTATAGCCCAATATAACAAAGGTGTCAAGGTAATGTGCTAAATAAAATTTGCATTTCCAGACCTAATTCACCTGATGCCGAGTTTTCTTAATATGCGCAGCCAGTCTTTTTCATCAAGCCTTTGCAGACCTGCATCCCTGGCCAGCTTGAGGGCCTCCTGGTACTCATCATTGGTGAGCCTCCTGTCTATCGGCGGATACTGGTTTGCCTTGCCGCACGGCCTGTATTGATCCATCACGTTGACATAGGTATCAACAGAGACCTCCCGGGCCAGGAAGCGTAAAATTTCGCCGGTCTCTTCCAGCCCGCCCGGCATAACGAGATGCCTTACCAAAAGGCCCTTGACCGCCACACCTTCGCCATCCATGACGAGATCACCAACCTGCCTGTGCATCTCTACAATGGCCTTTCTGGCAACTTCCGCATAGTCAGGCGCCTTTGCATACAGCTTTCCGGACTTCCTGGTCCAGAATTTAAAATCAGGCATGTAGATGTCAACCACCCCTTCAAGCAGCTTTAATGTCTCAAGCGCATCATAGCCGCTGCTGTTATATACCAGGGGCAGATTCAGCCCCTTTTCAATTGCTTTCGGCAGGGCGGCCAGTATCTGGGGCACCACGTGGGACGGCGTGACAAAATTGATATTATGGCAGCCCTGGCGCTGCAAACTTACCATCATCGAGGAAAGCTGGCCCTCATCTGTCTCAACACCCTGTCCAAGGTGGCTGATCTCATAATTTTGACAAAAAACGCAGAGAAGATTGCAGTGGGTCAGGAAAATAGTCCCGGATCCCCCGGTGCCGACCAGGGGACTTTCTTCACCGAAATGAGGCGCGTAACTTGAAACAACCGCCCTGGCGCCTGTGCGGCAGACGCCTTTTTCATCCGAAAGCCTGTCAACCTTACACTGCCGGGGGCAAACCCTGCAGGGCGAAAGCATCTGCCGTGCCTCGGCAATACGGTCAGCCAGCTTTCCCTCTTCATGGAGTGCGAGATATCCTGCCTGTGTCATTTTTTCTTCTCAATCGGCAAGCAAAAGTCTTATAGTGCACCAATGCGTGCAAAATCTTGTTTTTTGCGGACAACTCTGTTAGGTTAGCTACCTCGTATTTCTACCGAGCCTTACAGGGTGAATATACACTGAAACATACGTAAATATCCATCAGCAAGTATTATTAAATGAGGACATTATGGGCTGGATCGGCTCTCTGTACTGTTCGTCGGTTGGGAAAAAAAGCATTATGGCGGCAAGCGGGCTCTTGCTTTCCCTTTTTCTTCTGACCCATCTCCTTGGCAACGCTACCAGTTTTCTTGGGCGTGAGGCTTACAATGCCTATGCCGAAAAACTGCACTCCCTTGGAGCGCTTGTCTATGTCTTTGAGGCAGGACTGCTCGCCTTGTTTCTTATTCATATTCTTACAGGCACCATACTCTACCTTGAAAATCTCCAGGCCCGTCCATCACGTTACTCTGTAAACACCTCTGAAGGCGGGCGCTCATGGGGCTCACGCACTATGCCCTATACCGGCATCATCATTTTCGTCTTCATAATAGTGCATCTTCTCAACTTTCACTTTACTGACAGGAGCGTGTCGACAGCAGACCTTGTAAGGGAGTTGCTGAGCCGGCCGGGACTGGCACTGTTTTACATTTTTTCCCTGCTTGCAGTTGCCCTGCACTTGAGCCACGGGGCCTGGAGCCTGTTCCAGTCAATTGGCATAAACCATGAAAAATACAACCAGCTGCTGCTCAAAGGAGCCCTGATCTTCAGCATACTGGTGGGTACTGTCTTCATACTCATCCCGGTGCTTGCCCTCGTGTCCAGGAGTTTTCTTCTCTAGATCTTTTAACGGTGCAAGATGAAATTTATAAAAATATTACATCTGCCTTTAAACTATTCCTTTTAATGGAAAGGGTTCGATCATGATACTTGATTCAAAAGTCCCCGACGGTCCCCTGGCAGAAAAATGGGACCGGCACCGATTCGACTGCAAGCTCGTCAATCCGGCCAACAAGCGGAAATATGATGTCATTGTCGTTGGTGCCGGGCTTGCCGGTGCTTCTGCTTCCGCGTCGCTCGCAGAACTTGGCTATAATGTGAAGACCTTCTGCCTGCAGGACAGCCCAAGGCGCGGTCACTCCATTGCAGCCCAGGGGGGGATCAATGCAGCCAAAAATTACCAGAATGACGGAGATTCAATTTTCCGCCTTTTTTATGACACCATAAAAGGCGGTGATTTCAGGGCAAGAGAGGCCAATGTCTACCGGCTGGCCCAGGTAAGCAACAACATCATTGACCAGTGCGTAGCCCAGGGCGTTCCCTTTGCCCGGGAATATGGCGGCCAGCTGGCAAACCGGTCCTTTGGCGGCGCCCAGGTTTCTCGAACCTTTTATGCCCGCGGCCAGACAGGCCAGCAGCTTCTGCTGGGGGCCTATTCCTCCCTCATGCGCCAGGTCAAAAAGGGCAAGGTCAAGATGCTTCCCCGCCGCGAGATGCTTGATCTTGTTGTCATAGACGGCCAGGCCCGCGGCATTGTCACACGAAACATGCTCAACGGCGCCATTGAAACCCACGCTGCCCATGCAGTGGTCCTGGCAACCGGCGGTTATGGCAATGTCTACTTCCTGTCCACCAATGCCATGGCCTCGAATGTTACAGCAGCCTGGCGCGCATACAAAAAAGGCGCCTTTTTTGCCAATCCCTGTTTTGTACAGATCCATCCGACCTGCATACCGATGCACGGCACGTATCAATCCAAGCTTACCCTTATGAGCGAAAGCCTGCGCAATGATGGTCGTGTCTGGGTCCCGAAAAATGCAGGCGACAAAAGACCTCCCGCTGAGATACCCGAAAACGAACGGGACTACTATCTGGAAAATAAATACCCCAGTTTCGGCAACCTGGTACCGAGGGACGTGGCGTCGCGAAATGCCAAGGAACAGTGCGACCAGGGCAAGGGTGTCGGCTCAACGGGACTGGCGGTTTACCTTGACTTCAGTGAAGCAATTTCCAGGGACTCCGCAGCGGTCATCACCCAGAAGTACGGCAATCTTTTCCATATGTATGAAAAAATAACCGCTGCCAACCCCATGCAGGAACCCATGATGATATATCCAGCCGTGCACTATACCATGGGCGGCCTCTGGGTGGACTACAACCTCATGTCCACCGTCCCCGGCCTCTTTGTTCTCGGCGAGGCCAACTTCTCTGACCATGGTGCCAACAGGCTTGGTGCAAGTGCCCTGATGCAGGGACTTGCTGACGGCTACTTTATCATCCCCTATACCATAGGCAATTACCTGGCCACTATTGGTTCAGCGCCCCAGGAAACGGAACACCAGGCCTTTGGGCAGGCCGCAGAAGAGGCAGGAGCAAAAATTAGGAAACTGCTGGCCCTTAAAGGCAAAAAAACTGTTGATGAAGTTCACCGGGAGCTTGGGCTTCTCATGTGGGATGCCTGCGGGATGGCAAGAAACGGGGAGGGGCTGCAAAAGGCCCTGGATAAGATCCCGGCGATCAGGGAGGAATTCTGGCACAATGTAACCATTCCCGGCAGCGGTGAGGAACTCAACCAGTCACTGGAACGCGCCGGCAGGGTGGCCGATTTCCTTGAATTTGCCGAACTGATGGTGGTTGATGCCCTCAGCAGAAAGGAATCCTGCGGCTGTCACTTCCGTGAAGAAAGTCAGACTGAAGAAAATGAGGCCAAGCGGGACGATGAAAACTATTCACATGTCTCTGTTTGGGAATACACCGGAGATGGCAAAAGACCGGAATTTCACAAGGAATCGCTGGTCTTTGAAAATGTACAGCCATCGCAGAGGAGTTACAAGTGAGCGAAATACACCTGACCCTGAAAATCTGGCGCCAGAAGGGACCTGATGCACCTGGCCGTTTTCAGACCTATGCAAGCGGGCCCATTTCCACTGACATGTCCTTCCTGGAAATGCTTGATGTTCTCAACGAACGACTGACCAGTGAGGGCGAAGAGCCCGTTGCCTTCGACCATGACTGCCGCGAGGGGATCTGCGGCATGTGCGGAGCCGTGGTAAACGGCCACCCCCACGGCCCTGAAAGGGAAACCACCCTCTGTCAGCTGCATATGCGGCACTTCAAGGATGGTGATACCCTGGTGATTGAACCTTTCCGAGCCAGGGCCTTTCGTATAGAGAAGGACCTGGTCGTCGACAGAAACGGCCTGGATAAAATTATAACCGCCGGTGGTTTTATTTCAGTCAACACCGGTGGTGCACCCGATGCCAACAGCATCCCTGTTCCCCAGAAAAACGCTGAAGAAGCCATGGATGCCGCTGCCTGCATCGGCTGCGGTGCCTGTGTGGCGGCCTGCCCCAATGCCTCGTCAATGCTCTTTGTTGCGGCCAAGGTCTCCCACCTTGCCCTCCTGCCGCAAGGTAATCCTGAGCGTGCAAGACGGGCCCTCGACATGGTCAGGCAAATGGATGAACTGGGATTTGGGAACTGCTCCAATGAGCGAGAATGTGAAGCGGCCTGCCCGAAAGGTATATCAATACGCAATATCGCACGAATGAACAGGGAATTCCTGAAAGCTGCCATTTTCTCTGACGAGGATTAGTGGTGCTCTCTCCATCCATTCTGGGCGCTCTTCTCCCGGTTTTTTTCATAATCATTTCCGGATACTGTCTGAAAAAAATAAAGTTTCCGGGAGATGAATTCTGGCCGGGCACGGAGAGGATAGTCTACTATTTCCTCTACCCGGCCCTCCTTTTCTCAAGCAGTGCCGGAGCTTCCTGGAAGTTCTACTCAGTTGCCTCCATGGTCTGGGCAATTCTTGCCGCCCTGTTTGTCATGACCGGCCTCCTGCTGCTCTTCCGGCCGCAACTCACAAGAAATAATGCTGCCTTTACCTCTGTTTTCCAGGGATCGATCCGTTTTACCTCGTATATCGGGTTTGCTGCCGCATTTTCCCTTTTCGGCGACGAAGGGCTTTATCTGACCGCTGTCTTCATCACGGTCATGATCCCCATGGTCAATATTCTTTGTGTAATGGTTCTTGTCCGCTATGGTGGCCAGAAAGGCCGCTGGTATTGGATTTTTACCACGGTCATAAAAAATCCACTGATCATAGCCTGCCTCGCCGGCATGGCTCTCAACCTTCTTGGTCTGCAGCTGCCGGCGGTGATAAAAGACCTGGCTACCATTCTCGGCCGCGGCTCTTTACCTCTGGGCCTGCTTGCGGTAGGCGCCTCTCTGCAGGTTGCCACAATTAAAAATACAGGGTATGAGGTCGTCTCTGCCTGCCTTCTGAAATTGATACTCATGCCTTTTCTGATGTGGCTTACCTGTACGCTAATCGGCGTCGACACTCTCTCGACAGCGGTTGCGGTCCTTTTTGCAGCTCTGCCCGGTTCTCCCCTATCTTACATACTGGCAAAACAGCTGGGCGGTGACACAAAACTCATGTCCGCAATAATCGCCGTGCAGACCGGCATATCGATGCTTACCCTGCCGGTTGTCATCTCCCTTGTGACGCACTGAGAGACATGCAGCGGCCTAAAGAAAAAGATCCTCTCTCGCTTGCCGCCCTTATCGGGGCAAACCTTATCCCTTTTGTGGGGGTCTTCTTTTTCCGCTGGGATATAAGCTTTATCGTGCTTCTCTACTGGTTGGAAAACCTCATCGTCGGCTTTTACAACATCCTGAAAATGGCAACCGTAAAAATGACAGATACGGCTGCGAACCTGCATAAACTGCTTGTCATCCCCTTTTTCTGCATTCATTACGGGGGATTTTGCGCCATTCACGGTGTTTTTCTCACCGTATTTTTCAAGATCGGCACCGAATCATCACCTTTTGCAGGAAGCAGTGACTGGTGGGGACCGCTGATTTTCCTACAGCTTCTTTTTTCTGTAATTGCCAAACTCTGGGCCAGCAGACCCCCTGAGATGATCTGGGCCGTGCTCGGTTTATTTGTCAGCCATGGTATATCTTTTGTGGAAAATTACCTCCTGAGCGGCGAGTATAAAAAGAAAGATCTGCAGAAACTGATGCACCAACCCTATCAACGTATTGTTGTTATGCACATTACCATCCTGGCCGGCGGGATTTTTGTCATGAAACTGAACTCTCCCCTTCCCCTCATGATAATTCTCATCATACTCAAGATATTCTTTGATCTATATCTGCACAAAAAATCACACAATCCAAAACAAAAGGCCAAACCGACAGGGAAGAAAGATTCCGGCCCTACCCGGGAAGAGATGCCCGGCTGAAGGCTGCAGTGGTGTGACATCCTTGCGTGGCAGCAAGGGCGCATTTAAAAGAAATGAACGCTAACCGCGCAGGTTCTTGTTAATTACGCCAGGTGCTGATATCTGCACCTGGATGCAGCTCTCAGCCCGATTTTACGCATTCCCACACTTCTTAGGATTTTTTCAGAATAGCGAAGGGCGACGACTTCAATTCTGTCCTGCAGTTGCAGGTCTCTTCATTCAGGTTGGCGCCGCATCTGGGACACAGACCCTTACAGGAATCTGAACACAGATGTTTTCCCGGGATCATGAGGAAAATCTGCTGCTGTAATATCTCAAATACGTCAATGACCGGTTCCTGCAGGTAGATCATATCCATTTCCACAGGGCTGCATTCATGCTCAGCCGGCTCAAGTCTGCTGTTGGTCGCATACTCCAGGTCCAGGGCAAAAGTGCTGTCCAGGTTCATGGTATAATTCTCCAGACAGCGGTCACATTCAAACGTGATTGTTGTCGTGATCTCTCCCTCAAGCAGCACCCTGTCATCGCCGTTTCTCTTCAAGACAATCACACTACGTACCGGTCCGGTGCGCTGCAGTTCCCTGTCCGGGAACCATGATTCATCGTGTATCTCGAACCGCAATCCCTCCACGGGTATCTCACCAAAATGCACCTTCATGATTTACACCATTCCAAGAGGTTTATAATTGTAAAACAGGCTGGCTGTTCTTCACGCAAAAGCCTCCAGCCATTTGTCAACCGCGATCCGGAGGAGTTGGTAAAACCTTTCAGAACCGCCAAGTCCTTTACGCCCGAAGGTATAATTGATCTCGAGAAAGAAAGGGTCGCTCTCTCCGGGCAGAAAGACGAGATCAAAGGCTGCAAGATTGATGCCGGACTGGAGGCAGAAATGCTTAACCTTCTCCCTGCCCCTCTCCTGCAGTCCGGGATCTGATACAGCATCGATCTCGCCCCCCCGGGCAACATTGTGAAGAAAGTCCGGCCCGCTTCTCCAATAGCTGAAAAACCGGTCTCCGATTACAACCACCCTGAGGTCCCTTTCCAGGGCTGCAAAATATTCCTGGATCACAAATCCGCTGTTGCCCTGAAATTCAAACTGTTGCAGCGTCTGCAGCTTTACCTCGAGTTCCTCCTGGCCTTCAATGAGCCATACCTGCTTCCCTTCTCCTCCCTGTGCCCCTTTCAATACAAAGGGGTACGGGGGCAGTTCAGGGATCAGATGGTCCATTTGCGGATGATCGCCACGCAGGGTCTCAACCCTTGGAAAAACAAGGGTGTTTGGATGCTTCGCGCCAAATGCCCAGAAAGCCAGCGTATCCCCTATCTTTCCTTCCCACTGAAATCGGATGTCATAATTAGGGAAGACATGCGGGCACAGCTTCTTGCAGAGGCAATAGAATTCCCGGCCCACGGTCTGCGGCAGAATTACTGCCGCGGCCCTGCTTATCTCATGGAACAGCTTCCTGTCCCAGACTCCCCTGTCCCAGCAAAACGTGTCCCCTCCTATGACCGGGTGCATGGACAGCACTCTGCCCGACCCTTTCGGATATCCCGCTATCTTCCTACTGTTTTGTTCCACAACCTTCATGTATCTCAAATTCTGGTATTGTCAACAGGAAGGTTAGAATTCCTTGAAGACCTTGGCAAGGGAATCGCCTGCAACATGGATAGTGAACTCGTTGAAATAGCCGAAAGGTGTCACAATGACCTGAAAATCCGTCCTCTCGAGCCGGCTTGCAACCTCGTCCAGCAGCTCCCCGGAAAAAGAAGGCTCTGCCTTGCTGCTGGACAAATGATTGAATGAATGGAGCACAACATTTCTTGTCGCAAACTTGCCGCACAACCACTTCACGTTCTTGATAAACTTCTGAACAACCTTGGTTCTTTTGGACACGTCTTCAGCCTCAACATGAAAAAATACGACAACAGCATCCTTTATGCTCTCGCTTTTTTCAATAGCAGGAACCGTGGGCAGACTCCTGGCAGCAGTTTCATATGAAAAATCATGCGCAAAGAAAAGGAGGAGTTTCATTGTCATACACTCAACTTGGCATACTGTAAATGGGCTTATAGTTTTCGCAGCTCCCCTAAAATAATCTCCGGATCAAG
>Ga0209742_10000613_pt1 | contig 18296 bp, 13 predicted proteins | sample DeeMarSeWOR38_10_FD_187462 | JGI IMG/M metagenome (GOLD analysis project Ga0209742, IMG submission 187462) | Marine sediment microbial communities from White Oak River estuary, North Carolina - WOR-3-8_10 (SPAdes) (version 2) | ecosystem: Environmental > Aquatic > Marine > Intertidal zone >... | reverse complement strand
CTTTAGGGTTGATCCTAATATGGGGGGTAGGGATGCTGCTGGTTCGCAACCAATATCCATTCGATCTGGATCTTCTGCACGTCGCTCACGCCTGGACCAGGTATGCTTTAGCCGTCCCAGCTGCATTATTGGCTTGTGCAGGATTGATCTACCAACAACGGGAATTTAGAAAAGCTGGATTAGCGAGCTTCGGGCGCGACAGCTTGTGGGCTGCGATAGCATTCTTGTGGTACGGTGTTGTCGGACAAACTTTCCCCCATGAGAGTCCATTACCCCCTTCAAATCTCATCAACGAAGATTTGTTCCTGGATATATTTGGATTTCCGGTGCAGTTGATGAGAGCTATCGCAGCTACACTGGCGGCATACTTCATCATTCGTGTTTTGCGCTCCTTTGAAGTGGAAACCCGACGCCGAATTGCTGATCTACAGGCAGCTCGTCTGGAAGAGGCGCAAAGACGGGAAGCTATGCGTGGAGAAATGTTGAAGAGGATCGTTGCAGCTCAAGAGTCAGAGCGGCAGCGCATTGCCCGGGAATTACATGATGAAACAGGTCAAGCCCTAACTGCCATCGGATTGGGTTTGCGGGGTATCGCCACCACAATCCAGGATAACGGCGATCGATCGATAGGCAATCTACGTCAATTAGAAGAGCTGGTAGCAAATTCACTGGTTGAATTGCAGCGATTGATCGCAGATTTACGCCCCTCTCATTTGGATGATTTAGGACTGGGCGCTACTTTGCGCTGGTATTCTGGAGAGATTGAAAAAAGGCTACCGCTGAAAGTTAAAGTTTCCGTAGCCAATGAAAGGTTCGACTTGTCAACTGAACTGAAAACAACCTTGTTCCGCATAACTCAGGAAGCTCTGACGAATGTCATCAAACACGCAGATGCAAACAATGTGAAAGTTGATTTGATCTATGAATACAAGGGGGTTCAGTTAGAAGTTGTTGATGATGGTGTTGGATTTGAGCCAGGGGCAATACAAACTACTCACAGGCCGTCATGGGGGTTGATCGGTATGCAGGAACGAGCAACGTTGATGGGGGGAAATTTTGAGATCAGATCCTATCCTGGTGCAGGAACTCGAATTGAAGTTTATATTCCTTATAACGGACAGATCGAGGGTGAAGAGGGTGAAGAGGATGAAGATACGATTATTGCTGGTTGACGATCATGCTGTTGTCCGTACAGGATTGCGAATGTTGTTGGAGGGTGAAACCGATATTAATATTGTGGGTGAAGCGGAAACTGCAAGTGAAGCACTGAACCAGATCTCGCAGCTTACACCAGATGTAGTTTTAATGGATATTGGATTACCAGATATGTCCGGAATCGATGCTACACGCAGCATTAAGCAATTAGCACCAGATACAGCAGTTGTAGCATTGACGATCCACGAGGATGAGGAGTATTTCTTTAAGATGCTTGATGCTGGAGCGTCGGGATATGTGCCAAAGAGAGCTGCTCCAGAAGAGTTGTTGAGTGCAATAAGAGTCACTGCGGATGGAGAAGTTTACCTTTACCCATCATTAGCCAAATTGCTGGTGAAGGATTACCTGACACAATCTCAACTCCCAAAAAACCAAGCGAAATTAGATGGATTGACACCACGTGAGAATGAAGTTTTGACGTTGTTGGCAGATGGTGCCAGCAATTATGAGATAGCAGACCAGCTTAGCATCAGTCCTAAAACAGTAGCTCGCCATCGCGAGAATATTATGGGGAAATTAAATTTGCATTCCCGAACAGAATTGGTGAAATACGCAGTTCGCAAGGGGATCATTCAACCTTAGGTCCATAATTCCTAATAAAACATTTTCGATTTACCTAAAGATCATAAAAAACTCAACGTGATCTGACGTGCATAGGTTTAATTAACTAATCGATCGCTCTTATTATTGGGGGAAATACCCAATCACTATGGGTGAAATATTTCACAATTAGGTGTGAGAATTCATGGACTGAGTAACCTAATTTGTCTAGGGTTTACCGCATCCAAAAATCAACTTTGATGGGGAGAATGCGGTAGAAAAAAATTGGTCGTATAACCGATTTACATTATCTATCCAAATTTCTATACTGGAGACACATTAGTCCCAGATCTATTCATTGATTCGGACTAAAGATTAATCGGAGTTGAATTCATATTGGAGGATGCTATGAACCCCGTAATTGTGCTCACCACATTAATCTTGATCAGACTCTTAATACCCTTAGTGTTGTTGCTTCTCATAGGGACAGCGGTCGAACGCCGGCGGGTGCATCTCTTATAAAGGAGGGATCATTCTCATGGATTGGCTGATAACAGTCTTCACCATGATCATAGGAATCCTGTTAAGAGTGGTGATTCCCATTGCTGCCACAATCCTTGTTATCACGATCTTGAAGTGGCTGGATGATCGTTGGAAGAAGGAGGCAGATCTCGTAGGCGCTGCTGAAGTGAAGGTAGGTAATGTTGGCTGCTGGGACATCATGAATTGCTCCGCAGAGAAACGTCAGCAATGCCTTGCGTACGCAAGTCCAGATAAACCCTGTTGGCAGGTATTTCGCAAAACGGATGGCCAATTACAAGAACGTTGCATCGGTTGCGATATCTTCAGACATGCTCCAGTTCCTGTCGCAACTTGATTTACATTGAACATCGAGGAGAAATCTTATGAAAAGCGTATTATCACGCATAGCATATGGGATATTATTCGCTATTCCCCTAATGCTTTTGACTTACGCCTTTGCCCAAGCGAGTCCACCCTTGGATAATGATCTTCAAGGTGAAGTCTCCCAAGGCCAGGATTGCAAGAGCTGTCACCCAGCATTTTATGAAACCTGGGAAGATGGGCTGCATGGACAAGCATACAGCGATCCGGCATTTCAAAAGGCGTGGCATGATCAGGGAGAGCCGGTTGAATGCCTGGGTTGTCATGTTACCGGTTATGACCCCGCAACCGGGACCTGGGAATCAGAAGGCATAACCTGTGAGCGCTGCCACAACCCAGCGCCTGCAAATCATCCCCAGGAACCGATGCCGGTCGCGCGCAGCGCAGACTTGTGCGGCGATTGCCATACGGAAACCTATTTCCAATGGCAGGCAAGCGTTCATCGACAAATGGATCTGGGATGCGAAACTTGCCACGATCCTCATGGCAGCCAGCTCCTGGCTGAAAACGATGCAGGATTGTGTGCTTCTTGCCATAAGGCTCGATCTTCCAACTTTTCGCATACTCAACATAGTCAGGAGGGCTTGGACTGCGCAGATTGTCACATGGCTGACTTAGGCGAACAGGTTAATCAGGCTCATGGCAATAAGGATCATAGTTTCTTCGTCAGCCTGGATACCTGCAACGGTTGTCATGTTTACCAGATGCATGATCCCGTCTCGGTACACGAGGAAAATCCTCCTGCGGAGAATCTTGACTCAATGGCTTCAATCGAAACCAGCTCAGTATTGGCGGCACCGAAACCGGCGAATCCAATCGGTTTTGCCCTGTTGGCAGGCTTGGTCGGTTTAGCAGGCGGCGTGATTCTAGCCCCTTGGATCGAACGTTTCCAAAACAAGCTCGATCTGCGGAACAAGGAGGATGAATAATGGAAAAGAAGCCTGTGCAACGACGGGATTTCCTCAAGGCTTTAGCGTTTGGTTCTGCGGTTTTTGGTGGAATTCGGCTGGTCCGTTCAACTTCTGCCTCTGAGAGGGGAGAAGCGAGCCCATATCGATGGGGGATGGTTATCGACCAATCAAAATGCACTGGTTGTGGGAACTGCACCCTGGCATGCAGAGCACATAACGATGTTTCACCGGAGATATCCTGGAACCGGGTACTAGAGGCGGCTGAAGTTGGTGATAAACCTGTGTTTCTGCCACGCCCTTGCATGCATTGTGAAAATGCTCCTTGTGTTGACGCCTGCATGGTAGGTGCCAGCTATCACAGATCAGATGGCATTGTGATGATGGATTACGACAAGTGCATCGGCTGCCGGTATTGCGAGGTGGCTTGCCCTTATGGGGGACGAGCGTTTAATTGGGTGGAGTTCACTGGTCCTAACCCTGCGGTCCCAGAATGGGGTCAGCCCGAGGTACCGCGCAGGCCGCGTGGTGTAGTTGAGAAATGTTCTTTCTGCTACCACCGTATCGATAGAGGTTTGAAGTTGGGTTTGAAGCCAGGTGTTGATGCGGATGCCACACCGGCTTGCGTAGTGGCTTGTCCAATGGGCGCACGCATGTTTGGCGATCTGAATGACCCGGCTTCTGAGGTAAGCAAAGTCTTGAAACAACACCCCTATTTTCAGCTCCGCGAAGATCTTGGTACATCACCGCGCGTGTTTTACCTGCCGCCAGATGAGGAGGTGACCGCATGATTTCAATAAGGCGCTTCAAGATCCAACCAGTTCACCTCTGGATTGGTTTCCTGCTGGTTGTTTTAGCCATCGGTGCGGTGGCTTACGGGATTGTGCTCATCAAAGGTTTGAGCGTTACAAATCTGACTGACCTTGTTCCCTGGGGATTGTGGATCACAATCGACCTATCTGCGATTGCCCTCAGCGCGGGGGCGTTCCTGCTGTGTGCAGTAGTCTATCTGCTAGGGCTAAAACGTTATGAGCCGGTCGCACGTACAGCAACGTTCATTGGTTTAATCGGTTACAGCATGGCGATCTTGACCTTGCTGCTTGATATCGGGCGACCGGATCGCTTCTGGCATGCGCTGGTATATTGGAACACTCACTCTCTTTTATGGGAAGTCAGCATGTGCCTTACGTTATATTTGTGTGTTTTGGCCTTGGAAACGGGACCGATCATCGGACGAACACAGTGGATGCGGGATCGCTTTCCCTGGATCTCTGAGAAGTTAATGAGCATTCACCATTTCGCGCCCATCTTGGCGCTAATTGGTTTGGGTCTTTCAATGCTTCATCAATCTTCTTTGGGAGCAACCTATGGTGTGCTCAAGGCGCGACCGATCTGGTATAAGCCTGGTTTATCTGTTTTATTCATGTTCTCGGCGATGGTTGGTGGTCCAGCCCTGACGGTGCTGGTAACCAAGGTGTCCGGACGCCTATCATCTCGAGCGAATATTGATGAGTCTTTGCTTGAGCCAATAACACGTTTCATTGGCTGGGGTTTGGTTGGCTATATTTATTTCCGCTTCTGGGATGCATTATCGATGAGCTATACCTATGAACCAGGAAGATCTGAAGCTTTGAATCTCCTGACAAGAGGTCCACTTGCTTTTAATTTCCTGGTTGGAGAGATGCTGCTGGGTGCTATTATTCCAGCCATTCTTCTTTTAGTGCCCAGATTTCGTAAGAGCTGGATCGCCCAGGTAATAGCCTTGGCTTTAATCGTTGGAGGTGTGGTGGCTTTCCGGTGGGATGTGAACATGGCGGGTTTATTGGTCATCCTGACCTATTTACCCCAAGAGATCAATACAATTTACACCACATATTTCCCCTCGATGATCGAAATTTTGAGCGGAATTGGTGTCGTGGCATATGGCGTATTAGCCATCACGCTGGGCATTCGGTATTTGAACCTGATCGATCATCGGCAAGAAGAGGAAGCCCATAAGCAAGAAGTTATTGTCGCTGCAACAGATTAAATAAGAACGGCTGGAAGTGAATTTTTCCAGCCGTTCAGCGAATTGAAGATGAGCGGTTGAACCTTCAACCGCTCCTTCATTTAATTCTCAGGTGCTCCAGAGGAAATCCATTCGCGCACTTGGTCCAGTTGCTCAGATGTGAACCGTCCGGGGTGATCTCCAGTTGATTGAATGATCACAATAGTGCTGTTCTCTGCATCTCCAGGGACGATCACAGGGCCTGAATTACCTCCCAATATGGCTGCTTGATAATCGCTTAAATCTAATCCACCAAGCTTGCTGTTGGGATTATGACAAGCGACACACTTCGATTCCATCAGTGCGCCAATGCCTCCATCCCAGGTTAACGCTGTAACAGGGGGAGGTGTAGGAGAAGGCGGAGCAGTCGGTATTGGTGTGGGTGTAAGTGGGACAAATACTTCGACCTCTTCTATGGGAGGAATGGTTGCGATGGCAGTCTCTTCATAAGCGACGAAGAAATACACGCCAACCAGCATTATCGCAGCGATGATGGTATAAACCGGAAAATAAATCCGCCTTCTCTTGCTTACTCCCTCTGGCGTCACCTGGGGTTGAGCAATGCCTGCTTTTATGTCCGCCAATTCAAGGGGATGTTCGTGGAGCATCTCCTCTTCCGTCATTTTACCAATGTACATGGTTTTATTGAAATGGCGGATGATTACATGGTACATGTGCCAGATCAGTATTGAGAGGACTGCTAAAACAGCTTCCAAACCATGCACGACCTTAGCAGCTGGAATGAATTGACCGGGAAGGATTTGTGTAGTTGCAATCGGATTCCAAAGCATGAATCCGGTCACAGCCATGACCACCGTTCCCCAAACTACCGCCCAATATTCTACCTTTTCTTCAAATGAGTATCGCCCTTGTTGGGGTGGATCTTTCCTCCTGCCAATGTAAAATAAAAGTGCATGCCAGGCGTTTGTAACATCTTGTACCACTGGGAGTATTGTTAGCCTGGCACGTCTGACATATATCCGGTAACCAACCGCCCCGACGTGGTAAATGGTTATCAGCATCATTACTACTGCAGCACTGTGGTGGATCAAGCGTAGATTTTCGATCCCCCCTACCCCTGAAACGATCCCTTCTGATATCGGAGACTCAGAATACTTCTGGGTTAATCCTGTTATTCCTAAAATGATAAAGCTGGTGATGAAAACCCAATGCTCTACCCGCTGGGAGACATTAAAACGTAAATACCAGTTTTTCGATACTGAACCTGATGCTTCTTGTTCCATCGGTTCAACTATTTCACTCATGTTTATTCTCCCTCCGGCGATTGATCAGTCGGCGAGCTGCATCACCGAAGACGAACAGTACCATAAATCCAAGCACCGCCGGGATGAATATTGAATAGAAGAGGTCAACCAGATAAACGGCCGGGAATTTATCCAGGCTCGGTTCGTAGTGACCAAGCCATGCGTCAGCGAAATTGTTTTCCGCAGTGGGGTGGCATCTCCGGCAGGTGGTGATTAAGTTTTCTCGAATTACCTTGCTCTCAGCCTCGTCAACTTTCTGCATGCTGTGCACGCCATGGCAATCGATACAAACTGGCTTGTTCGTTTCCTGACCCGGATGTTGCTGTGTGAAGATCACCGTTGTGCCATGGAAATCAGCGACGTAACTGTTAAAAACATTTGTGCTGATGCCATATTTTCCCATCAGTTCTTCATCGGCATGACATTTTGCACATACCTGGGGAGAGAATAAGGTGAATTCAGAATCGGTTGGCCCAGCGACATTGTGAACCCCATGACAGTCCACGCAGGTCGGGACATCGGGATTGCCTTCGCCAATTAATGCTGAACCGTGTACGCTATCAGCATATTCGGCGTAGATCAACGAATGGCAGCGCTCGCAAGTTTGTGGAATGCGCGTGCGCGGTTCATGCGGATTAGAAACGTCATGGTAGCCATGGCAATCCACACACAATGCTGCTTCAGGATTACCTTCTTCAAGTGCTTTTTGGTGGACACTATCTAAAGTATTATCGTAATTATCTTGATGGCACCTTGCGCAATTTTGATAATAGAGTAAGGAGACATCCCGCCGTGTCTCAGCGTCAAGTGGGCGGTGAGGAAATTCACTGATATCTGTGTGGCATTGAACACATGCATAGCCTTGCAAACCATGTGTTGAATTGTTATAGACTTCTGGATCAACCGTTAAGGGAAGGATTTCTCCAGATGGCAGAGTGGTCTGCATCCCCGGAGTAGCATGGCATGAAAGGCAGGTCTCGTTAGCGACCCCCTGCGAATTTGGGGCAATAGAGTCAGAGCGAAGTTCGGATGCAGTCGCAACTCCAGTTGTGAGCAGGAGCAAGAGGGTCATGATAAGAAATCCGATCCCCATCAGACCAGTGCGGTGCATATGTTTCAAGATGATACCTCCATGCAGATTCGCGTCGGAATTTCTTATGGAACTTATCATGTAAATTATAGGTTCGCGCAGATGATCCAGATCTTTTAGCAAATTGGACAGTGATTTAACATAAAGTTTGGGTAATATACCCCATAAATTTTACCCCAATTCTCCGTCTGTGATATCTGTAACAAATCACATTCTGTCATCACGTACAGGTGACAAATATCATGATTTTCTTTAAAAATTATGGTTTTTCTGAGGAAATTCGGATCTTTATTGTTCTAAGGCTACGGAGATATGCTTGATGACGTGGCACATGGCTCAAATCCCTCAAAGGATAAGTGAAACCTAGCCACCCATTCTCCAATTGGTATTTCGACGGTCGGTTTACCCCACGGTAGATTTGCAGGTATGCGAAAAGTCGTTGTTATGTCCTTTTCTAAGTCATACAGACCAATATCCAAATTTGGTTGTGAGTACATTCGATTGGTTAGCCATTTCAGGCTGGCCAGCTGGCTGCCATCTGGGCTCCATGAAAGACTAATGACATCATCGATACCTTCTATTGGTTTGATCTCGTCTGTGATAGTATCAATGATATAAAGTCCACTCCTGTCTTCATTCGGAGAGATGCCCGCAACAGAGATTAATCCAGTATGGGGAGAAAAGGCCATACGGACAATGTAAGTTTCTGGAATACTATATTCTTTCTGATCAAGTTTATCTAAATCAAACTCGTGGATGCTGCTGGACGTAACTTCTGAAGAACCTGGCCACTGAGCAAGAGCGATTTTTTGTCCATCTGCCGAGCGGGTGCATGTCGTTCTGAATGGATCGCTTAATTCAATGTTTCCCAAGTAATTCGAATCCCCAAAAATGTGGAGGAGATTTACATCTTGTCTTTGATGAGAACCCTCTTCAACAGCAAAGGACACCCAACTTTGAGAAGGATCAAAATCTATTGATGGCGGAGACAGCGGGGGGGATATCCTTGACGAGAGAGCCTGAAATGTTGGTATCGATGGTTGGAACGCCCGAGATTCTGGTAGACCGGTGTAGTCTTGGAAGAATCCGCGCCCTAACAGTTCGTCATCTGTGGCTCGATATAAAGATAAGGGGAAGTTGACATCAAATTCGATCTTGGATACTTGAATTTCCAAAAGGATGTTGTCTTGTGAGTGAATGTCGGGGTATTGTTCTTTTAAAGCAAGTCCAGTCGACGCATCCAACCAATACCGCGCCAAAAAGGTATCTGAATAGTCGGTCAATTCGACGACGACTGCCTTGCGGTTCGCCCATTCGAGTTCTTCCACAACCGTGTACCATACTCCCTGTGGTGGGTATCCATAGTTTGCTATCATTGAGTAGTTTGATATGTAAGGCGTAGACAAGATTTTGTCAGAACTTAGAAAGAACCACGGGGTCTGGCTACCCAATCTTGAGTAACCTTCGATTCCAGTGAGGAAACTTGTCTGTTCAGGTCCTGCACTAGTTGCATTAATCCGCTCAACACTGTTGGGTTTGCCTTCCAATGAACCGCTGAGGTGAATCCCGCCTTTATCCTGGTCAAGCCAGATTTGATGTCGTTCGGCGCGAGGTGGACCGATATAATTCGCTGGGCCATGAAGAATCACCCAAACATCAGCCCAAAGTGTGTCCCACAGATTGCGGCTTATCAAGATACGTTTCCAGATCTCATCGTGGGTAGAATTTATTGTTAACGGAGCTAGCTGGGGAAATGCTTTAGTTGAACTCGTTGGGGGCGAAGGAGTCGGGGACGGTTTTGGTGAGGATAGGTCAGGGGTGACTTGGATCGCTGAGATGGATTGATCGTTTTCCGTGGGTGAGCCAAAAGAACTGACTTCTAAGTCAATATAGCGGATGAGAAGAAATGCGACCACAAAGGCGCTGCTCAGAAGTAGAAATTCCTTGATGCGAGCTCGCTTAACACCAGCAACCTTCTTCGATTTGATTTTGGTGCTAATCGCTCTTTTGGCATCTTCGAGTTGACGAGTACTGATCTTTTTGCTAGATACGCGTCTGCGGAGGGATTGGATCAGACGAGGGTTTAATACCTGGTAGGTTTCAATCTGATCTCTGCGTTCCTGGCAGATTTCTTCGGCAATACTTACTAACCAGTCAAAAACGCTCATTCCCCCCCCAAATCTTCTCTGCCCTGAGATCGCGAGGAAAAATGTTTCTTGAGTAGCCCGGTGAGCCTCCTCTGGGTAGGTAAGCTTATTCAAGGCAATGCGATAGATTGACTCATAATAAACGCTGACCAAGATTTCTATTAGGGTAGCGTCATCAACCTGGTTGCTCTGAAGCATCCATTCAATGTCCGGGGAGAGATGATTAGAATCTTCGATCATTATGCTTACAATATACATTATTTTGTAAGTCGATGTCCAGAGCGAAATCACTCCCAACTTCAATCCTATCGTGCTATAATGCGGGTTATTAAGTTAAGGAAATATTCGAGCAATTAAATGAGCATTATCAATCTCAATTCCAAGCGAATTTTGAATCAAAACATCATCCGTTTTTGTCGGGTTGTAAGGTTCGCGTAATTTAGATTCTTTTGAGGGCGAAACTTACCCTCCGCCCGACGCACAAGATGCGGAGGGCGTTTTATTTTATCTATTGAGATCGTTTCATATAAGGTTGCTGATCTAATCTGGAGAAGAATTATGTATAAAACTCATACTTGCGGGGAATTACGATTAAGCGATGTCGGTGAAATCGTTACTTTGGCCGGGTGGGTGAATCGTCGGAGAGACCACGGCGGGGTCACATTTATTGACTTAAGAGATCGTTCTGGATTGGTGCAAGTGGTTTTCAATCCGGAGAATTCTCCTCAGTCACATCAAGCAGCTGTTCCTCTGCGAGTCGAGTGGGTGATCCAGGTGAGCGGTGAGGTTCGCCAGCGCCCAGCCGATATGGAGAATCCCAACCTTCCCACGGGCGAGATTGAAATCGATGTGCACGAAATGAAGGTGCTCAACGCAGCAAAAACACCTCCTTTTCCGATCAATAAAGAAGAGGAAGTCGATGAGCAAATCCGGCTGCGCTACCGTTATCTCGATTTACGCCATGAACGACTCTCACAAAACTTGGTTTTCCGCCACAAGGTGGTTAAATTCATTCGCGATTTTCTCAGCGGAGAGGGATTCGTGGAAATCGAAACACCAATCCTGTTTAAGACGACTCCGGAAGGCGCACGTGATTATCTGGTACCTTCCCGGGTTCATCCGAGTGAATTCTACGCCTTACCCCAATCTCCCCAACAGCTCAAGCAGCTGCTGATGGTGGCAGGGATGGAGCGTTATTTTCAGATCGCGCGCTGCTTCCGGGATGAAGACCAGCGCGGCGATCGCCAGCCGGAATTCACCCAACTCGATCTTGAAATGTCTTTCGTTGAACGAGATGATGTCATGAGATTGACTGAGAATTTATTCTCACAGATGGTCGCTGAATTGCTACCTAATAAACGATTATTAGAAAGCCCCTGGCCGCGACTGACATATGATGAGGCGATGTCCCGATTCGGAAAGGATAATCCCGATTTGCGATTTGGGATGGAATTAAAAGACTTCACTGATATTGCCGCAGGATGTGGATTTAAAGTGTTCGAAAAGGCGGTTGAAAATGGTGGTCATGTTCGAGGTATAAACGCAAGCGGATTGGGCGGTTACAGCCGCAAACAGATCGATGAACTGGTCGAATTCGTGGGCCAATTCGGTGCCAAGGGGTTGGCATATCTCGCCATCACCTCTGAAGGAGAGCAACGATCCTCTTTTGCGAAGTTCCTTTCTGATGAAGATATTCAGACCATACTCCAGCGCTTGGAGGCAAAAGCCGGTGATCTCTTGCTGTTCGTCGCCGATCGTCCGGAAGTGGTGTTCGAATCATTGGGTCGTTTGAGGGTGTTCTTGGCAGGCAGATTAGATTTACGCGATCCAGATGTTCTGGCTTTTTGTTGGATCATCGATTTTCCTTTCGTTGTTTGGAATGAAGATGAAAAACGCTGGGACCCCAGTCATCATCTTTTCACTGCCCCCATGTCTGAAGATATCCCCTTGTTGGAAAGTGATCCAGGTAAAGCGCGCGGCCAGCAGTATGACATGGTCGTCAATGACTATGAAGTAGGTGGAGGTTCGATCCGTATCCATGAACGTGCTTTGCAGGAGAAAGTCTTTGAACTGATCGGATTGGATCCTGAGGTTGCCAGAGAACGTTTTGGACACATGCTGGAGGCATTTGAATACGGCACTCCACCACATGGAGGCATCGCGCCCGGTATCGATCGGCTATGTATGGTCCTGGCCGGAGAGCCAAACATCAGGGAGGTGATCGCCTTTCCCAAGAATCAGGCTGCCCGTGATGTGATGGCCGACGCCCCATCTCCGGTTGAGCCCGACCAATTAAAGGAACTTCATCTTCGTGTCGTTGATTAGACTTATCAGTTCTGTCTACTCAATGGAATAGTTTTGTGGTATAAGATGGTTGACCCTGCTGTGCGCGTGCTGCCGCAAACCGGTTCTGAGCCAACAAACTCTTTATGGGTCTCAGACTTACGTCAGTGACGCGATAGGCCGGAGCCAAGGCGGAGCTGCCGAGGCGGGACCCGCCCTGCGAAGGCAGGTTCAGAACTGCGCTGCACACGGCACGGTGGGGTATTTGTATCAAGATTTTTTTTAAAACGCCTCCCATTTATTGGGAGGCGTTGGGTGTTATGTGAAGGATGTTTATCGGTCGATGATGGCGATGATGTCGCCAACCAGTTTGTTCCCGATCCAAAAGGTGACATTTTTCACGTCTCGATAATGTCTCACTGTCTCCCAAAGTGCTCCCCGTACGCGGTGGTATTCGCATTCATCTTTTGGTTTAGGGATCGAACCGGAAAAGTGTACCGCAACATTCCCGCTAGACTTGTTAAAACTTATATCACCGATGGATAAGTGGGCGTTATGAAGGGGATTGTAATATCCGTCTAGGTCCTTGATCTTGAGCTTGAGAAGACCGTGGAGTGAAGCGTGTATATCTTTTTCGAGATCACCAGTAGATTTGGTGCCAACGTAAACCGGGATCAAGCTATCGCCACAACCAACTGGACCTCCAGTATTTAATGCGACCAGATAATAGAAGAGGCCTTTTTGTTCGGGCGTTGGCGAAGATTCAATGGTCGGGGTTGGTTCAGGTGTAAAAATGGGAAGTGAATTGACGTCTCCTTGAACCGTAACAACCTCAGAAGATACCCAACAGGTTGCATTGTGTATAGGTTCTTCAACCGACCACCAGGCATTTTCCTGATCCTGGCCAAGCAAGACAGGTACAGCGCCTTCAGATAGGTAAGCGCGGATATCATAGATTAATCCTGGCCCCATACGGCAGGTGGAATCCTGGTTGACAACTAACATCGCTGGTTCGCTGGTTGGTGTAGAAGTGGCAGTTGGGGTTTGGGTGAGCGTCGAGGTTGCGGTCGGGGGAAGATCAGTTGCCGTAGGTGAAGGTGTAACTGGGGTTGGGGAGGCAGTTGAAGTGGGCGCAACAGTTTCAGAAGGTGCCAAGGTGTTGACAGGCACGGGTGCTTCTTCAGTTATAGAAGAGCTACAAGATGTGATCAACAAAAGAACGACGGCTGAGATTAGAAACTTGGCTGAAGTATTTGCTGAGTACGGCATTTAGATTTCACCTCCATGTTTCGACAACTTGGGAATTATAATCCACAAGCCAGGTATATCAAAAATCGTGAAGCAAACCAATATTATGTGTCAAATTGGATACTGAACCAAGGTAATAATCGGGGATACAAAAATATTAGTTTTTGATCTATCAGAATATTAAAACATAAGAACTATCTTGGTAGATTATAATTTTGATTTTATGTATAGCTTGCTCAAATTATCGATATTCATTTCTGAATTCATCCGAGGCGTTTAATGGATTACCTTCTGACTTATGATGTCGGCTCTACGGGGTGCAAGGCGGCTATTGTCACCATTGATGGTCGTCTCTTGGAATCCGCTCAAGAAACTTATCCTACTTATTATCCGCAACCTCTCTGGGCTGAACAAGATCCTGAAGACTGGTGGAAAGCGATAATCCGTTCGACTCAAAGGGTGATCAAGGCCAGTGAGATAAATGCGGAACAGATAATTGGTATGGCATTTTCTACAACTATGACCAACATTATTATTCTCGATGAAGGTAAGAAATTACTCCGTCCGTGTATATTTTGGATGGACGGACGTGCCGGGGAAGAAGCCAGGCAGATAATGCGCCGGCTGGGGGGTAGGAAAATTTTTGGACAAATCGTCGGCAATGAAGCTTCAGGCAAAGATCTGCTTCCAAAATATTTATGGCTTAAAAACCACGAACCAGATATTTACGAAAACGGCAAATATTTCCTTGATGCCAGCGGATATTTACTCTATCGCATGACCGGTGAACTGGTCTACGAATGGAGTGTTGCCAGTGGTTTGGGTCTTTTCAACTTCAAGACCAAAAAATTTGATACGTTGTTGATGCACTTCTTTGGAATAGATGATAAGAAATTCCCCCGGTTGGTGAGTTCGATTGATCGGGTGGGCGAGTTACATCAATCCGCAGCCTCCGAGTTAGGACTTAAACCAGGGATTCCAGTTTTTGGGGGTGCGGGTGATCCGATGATCGCAGCGGTTGGCTCAGGCACCGTTCGTGAAGAAGATACATATCTCAACCTGGGCACCTCTGCATTTATTGGGGTTATCACCAGGAAGAGATTTACCGGGCGAAGGGGATTGGCAACCATCCAATCTGCTGATCCAAACAATCTCCTACTCTATGGAGAAACATCTACTGGAGGAGCCAGCCTCGAATGGGCTGCCAGAGAGATTTACAATGCAGAACCAAATTCTGGGACTTTTGGAAGAATGGATCAGGATGTAGCAGATTCGAAACCGGGCGCGCATGGTTTGATCTTTACCCCCTGGATGTATGGAGAGCGTTGTCCAATCCCAGATGAGAGATTGAGAGGCGCTTTTATCAACCTGGGAGTCAACCATTCCCGTGAGGAGATGATCAGGGCTATATATGAAGGCGTCGCATTCAACTTGCGCTGGATACTCGATTCGATCAATGATTTATATGGAATTCGGGTTGAAACTTTGAGGGTTCTCGGAGGTGGGGCGCGCGGCTTACCCTGGCTGAGGATCATTTCCGATGTGACCGGCTGCCAATTGGAGGTGATGCCAAATTCGCGTGAAAGATTTACTGTTGGGGCGGCGCTGGTGGCAGCGATCGGTTTGGGAATATATTCATCCTTTGAAGCGATAAGACCTTTGGTGCCAGTCGATCTGGTTTTAGAACCTGATCCCCAACACAGCGATACTTATGATGAGTTGTACGCAGCCTATCGTCGGATTTATCCTGCTCTACGTGGACTCTACCACGATCTGAACCGGGGAAAATAGGATATTCAAAGAGGAGATCATGGACACATCAATATTTGCAAATATGGCGAATCAGTTACTGGAAACTTTGAAACCCTACCAGGATGATTTTGAAAGATTCGAGCAGCTACCTGAGCGTGGTTTGGATCGCTCAGAGATACTCGAGTTGATGGAGAGATTTCGATCTATCGAGCAATCCAAGTGGGAGGATGGCTTTGTCTCTGGCGCGGTTTATCATGGCGATGATGAGCATATCGATTTTGTCAATCGCGTTTATGCGATAAACTCGCAAAGCAATCCTCTCCATCCAGAAGTATGGCCTAGCACATCGAAGTTTGAAGCTGAGATCGTCTTGATGACTGCCAAGATGTTGAGCGCGCATCAAACTTCAGATCAAATCGCGGGAACTGTTTCATCTGGCGGTACTGAGAGCATATTGCTGGCGATGAAAACCTACCGGGATTGGGCAAAGGAGACCAAAGGCGTCTCTGAGCCGGAAATCATTGCCCCTACCACCGCTCATGCAGCTTTCGACAAGGCGGGTGAATATTTTGGAATAAAAGTCATGCGTGTCCCGGTAGGAATTGATTTTCGGGCGGACGTCAAAGCAATGGAAGCAGCCATCACAAGTAACACTATCGCACTGGTGGGTTCGGCTCCCCCATTTCCACATGGTATCGTCGATCCGATTGAAGAGCTTTCCGACTTAGCTTATCAACGAGGCCTTGGATTCCATACGGATGCCTGCCTGGGCGGATTTATTCTCCCTTGGGCAGAGAGATTAGGTTATGAAGTACCGCCGTTCGATTTTCGTTTGCCGGGAGTGACCTCAATATCCGTGGATACGCACAAGTACGGCTATGCAGCGAAGGGAACTTCCGTGATCCTCTATCGAAATCCTGAGCTGCGTCATTACCAATATTTTTCAGTCACTGACTGGCCGGGAGGTATTTATATCTCTCCAACGATTGCTGGAAGCCGTCCAGGAGGGTTGATCGCGGCAGCCTGGGCGGCGATGGTATCGATGGGAGAGGCTGGATACTTAGAGGCTGCAGGACGTATTTTGGAGACCACCGACTGGTTAAAGCAGGAGATGCGGGGAATTGAAGAGCTCGAGGTGATCGGCGATCCCTTGTTCCTGGTTGCCTTCAAATCAGAGCAGCTCAATGTTTACCAGATCATGGAATATATGACCCAAAGAAATTGGGGATTGAATGGTTTACACCTGCCTCCGAGCGTTCATATTTGCGTGACTTTACGCCACACTCAATCTGGCGTCAAAGAGCAATTCCTTGAAGATCTCAAGGCTGCAGTCTCATTTGTCAAACAACATCCGGAGGCATCAGCAGGGCTGGGTCCGATCTACGGTATGGCTTCTACAGTTGGGACACAAGGTTTAGTGAAAGAGGTCTTTAATTGGGCGATGGATTTGTTGTACCAGGTCTGAAAGAAAGGAGATTACGTTGAATGGCAAGCATAACGTATGATCATGTCACAAAGCGGTTCGGGGATTTCATCGCGGTCAACGATCTGAACATTTTTATAGAAGATAAAGAGTTTCTAGTTATTGTTGGACCTTCAGGGTGTGGCAAATCTACCGTTCTCCGTTGTCTGGCTGGTCTTGAATATATTAGCGACGGCCAGATATTGATTGGCGACCAGGTAGTCAACGATACACCTACTCGAGATAGGGATATCGCCATGGTGTTCCAATCTTATGCGCTTTACTCCCACATGTCTGTATATCAGAACATGGCATTCGGTCTCGAATTACGCAAGACACCTGAGGACGAAATTAAGGAAAGGGTTGAGGAAGCAGGAGAGGTATTGGGAATCGAGAATTTACTCGAACAAAATCCCCCAGAGTTGTCAGGAGGTCATCAGCAGGCTGTGGCGGTAGGACGGACCATCGTGCGCGTACCTAAAGTTTTCCTCTTTGACGATCCATTATCAAACCTGGATGCAAAACAACGGGTTGAAATCCGTGCCAGTTTAATCAAATTGCACCGGCAACTCGAAACTACATTCATCTATGTAACCCACGACCAGACCGAGGCCATGACTATGGCAACCCGCATTGCGGTCTTGAACTTTGGTGTTTTGCAACAATTCGATACCCCACAAAATTTATATGACAGACCTGCCAACCTTTTTGTGGCCGGATTCATTGGTTCTCCTGCTATGAACTTCTTCCCTGCAAGGATCCAGCAGAGCGAAGATAAGTTGGTTGTTGACGCAGAATCGTTTACCCTGAAAATCCCAGAGGATCGCAAAAGCGTATATGAGGGCCACATCGACAAACCCATCATATTTGGCATCCGTCCTGAGGATATCTTCAATCCGGAATTTGCCCCTCCAGGTATTGTTATTCAACCTGTTGATACAAAAGTGGACATCACCGAGTTCATGGGGAATGAAATCTACCTCTACCTGAAATCTGGAGAGCACGATTATGTCGCTCGCGTAGATCCCCGTACGAAAGCAGTTGTTGGTGAATCAATGCAAGTCGCTTTTAACATGGACAGTATGCACATATTTGACCGGGAGAGTGAACAAGTAATTTGCTGAAAATCTAAAAGAATCGTGATTAATTCTTAAAGGGCATAGAAACGCCAACAAATCACAAACCTAAAATGAACACGAACGATATTAGCAAGTAGAGTCTCAAAAACATCATCTTCTCGAGCGAAAGAAATAATGTAGTAAAGATAATCGGCAAAACAGCTCTTTGAATGTCAATAAGAGCCTAAATTACAGTTTGTTGTAAATCAATTATCATCTCACCAACAGGATAAACAGTACTCCCGCTAATAGAGCCATCGCGGCCCCGAAGTAAAAAGGCGTTGCTGGACCGAAACCTCCCCAGGCTCCAATTCCCTG
>Ga0209742_10000612_pt1 | contig 18359 bp, 20 predicted proteins | sample DeeMarSeWOR38_10_FD_187462 | JGI IMG/M metagenome (GOLD analysis project Ga0209742, IMG submission 187462) | Marine sediment microbial communities from White Oak River estuary, North Carolina - WOR-3-8_10 (SPAdes) (version 2) | ecosystem: Environmental > Aquatic > Marine > Intertidal zone >... | reverse complement strand
CGTCGACTCGATGGCCGACAGGCAGCGCTCGGCGTTGTCGAGCATGTACCAGGGATCGCCCCGCCCCGCCTGCAGCGTTTCCATGTAGTACTCGATGCTCACGACGGCATCGGCAAGCTGGTCGATCGCCTTCGGTGAGGGCCGCGCACGACCCGAATCGAGCGCCCGCGCTATCTGGACGCCGAGGCGGCTCATGATCTCGGTGGCCCGCGTCTTGCCGAGCATCAGCAGTCCCGCGGTGACGCCTCGAGCGAGCGGCTGTACCGCGTCGATGCCGGCAAGATCCGCGCCCGGCTCGAGGGCCTGGGCGACGATTTCCTTGATGCGCGCCAGGTTCACGCCGCACTCGCGCAGCACCGACTCCGCCACCTGGCGGAACTCGGGGTCCTGTGTCGCGTCGGCCGCCGGGGCACCGGGCGGCATGATCAGCTGCACCAGCGACTCGTCGAGGCTGTCCTCGACCGTGATCAGGGCGGCCGCGATGCCGATGAGCGTGTCGGAGTCCCGCGGGGCCCTGCGCGAGACGACGTCCGAGAGGCGGCCGAGCTCGGCCTGCACCCGCTCGCGCAGAGAACCGAGCCCGAGCACGGCGAGCGTGTCGCCGATCTTCTTGAGCAGCTCGACCTGGGGAACGAGCTCTTCCGGCTGGCCGCCCTTGCGCGTGAACATGTCTAGGGCGTCCTTGACGCTGGCGAGGTCCTCCTTGATGGCGGTCGCCACCGTGTGCATCAGCTTGACCGACGGCGCCGAGAGCGACTCGCGCTCCTGCTCGATCGCCTCGTCCACCGGGAGAAGCTCGTCGAGCCGGAAGGAGGCGCGCACCGCGGCGACCTTGGGCCCGGCGGTCGAGGACCGGGCGACGTAGAACAGCAGATTGTTGAGCAGCTCGAGCGGCGGACTCTCCGCGTAGCGCTCTTCGCCGAGCTCGTACAGCCGGCGCAGCTCCCGGTCGACCTGGCCCAGGAGGCGCTTGACCGACGCGTTGTCCTCGAGACCGCGCTCCTTGAGCGCCTCGAGCACGGCCGAGACCACCCACCACAGCTGGTAGACGGGGGTCGTCGTCGCGTGCACCTCGATCCTCTCGGCCACTTCGGCGAGCGTCGCGACCTTCTCCTCGGGCCGGTCACCACGGATCAGGCCGAGCAGCGCCACCTGGAACCGCGGCCGGAGGCGGCGCGCCCACTGGGGCAGCGTCAGCCCGGGCTCACCCGGGGCGGGCTGGCGGGGCTGCGCCTGTGCCGTCGAGGTGAGGTTGACGGACAGCAGCGTGCCCTCGGAGAGCAGCGGCGCTCCGCGGACCGCCCGGAGGTCGTTCAGCAGCGGCAGCAGGACGAGCGCCAGATCGCGGCCGCCATTCAGGACGCGCTCGAGGTAAGTCGGCAGCTGGACCACGGAGCGCATCAAGGCGTCGAGGCCGTCGGCCTGCTGGCGCGCATCGCCTCCGCGGGACATGAAGCCGGCCGTCTGCTCCATCTCCTCGGCGAGCAGCGCCCCGCCGAACACCTCGACGACGCGCAGCACGCCGCGGGTCTGGTGCAGCAGCCCCGCGATCTGCGCCAGCGGCTCCGCGTCCCCGGGCCTCTCGGCCGAGGTCTCGAGCGCGATACGCACTTCGTTCAGCGTGGAGGCGATCTCCTTCGCGACGACGTGCAGCGCCTGTGCGTTGACCTCGTGAATCTCCGCCACCTGGCTTCAGCCTCCCACGCTCGCCCGGCGTGCCGGCGCCTCCGGCGCGTTCACCGACCTCGCCGCGGCCGGCTTGCGCGGAGGTTGCGGTCGCGCGACCTCCTGCGGCAGCCGGAACCCGGTCACGGACTTGCGCAGCTGCGCCGACAGGTCCGCGAGCCGTCCGATCGCACTCGAGGTCGCGCTGGTGTTGTCCGCGGTCTGCTGGCTGATCTCGCGCAGCACCTGCATGGTCCGCGAGATGTGCGCGGAGGTCGCGGCCTGCTGGCGGGCGCTGCTCGAGATGTTCTGGACGAGCTGGGCGATCTGGTTGGACACGTCCTCTATCTCGTCGAGCGCGGCACCGGCGTTCTCCGCCAGCAGCGCGCCGCCGACCACGTCCGTCGTCGTGCGCTCCATCGACACGACCGCCTCGTTGGTGTCGGTCTGGATCGTGCGCACGAGCACCTCGATCTGCCGGGTCGCGTGACCGGCGCGCTCGGCGAGCCGCTGCACCTCGTCCGCCACGACGGCGAAGCCGCGCCCCGCCTCGCCGGCCATCGACGCCTGGATCGATGCATTGAGGGCGAGGATGTTGGTCTGCTCCGCGATGTCGTTGATGAGCTCGACGATGTTGCCTATTTCCTGCGAGCTCTCGCCGAGCCGCTTGATGCGCTTGGACGTGTCCTGGATGTTCTCCCGGATGGCGTTCATTCCGTCGATGGTGCGGCGCACCGCATCCGCGCCCTTGTGCGACACGTCCACCGCGTGACGCGCGACGTCGGAGCCGCGTTCGGCGTTGCCCGACACTTCCTCGATCGAGGTCGCCATCGCGCCCACGGCATCGGTCGCTGCCGCGACCTGGCGAGACTGGGCGACGCTGGCCTTCGCTAGGTGACCTGCCGCGGCCTGGGTCTGCCGGGCAGCCGAGTCGAGCTGCACGGCCGTATCGTTGATGGTCGTCACCAGGTCGCGCAGAGCCTCGATGGCGTAGTTGATGGCATCCGCGATGGCGCCGGTGATGTCGTCGGTTACCGTAGCCTGGACCGTCAGGTCGCCGTCGGCGAGGCTCGACATCTCGTCGAGCAGGCGCAGGATCGCCTCCTGGTTCCGTTGGCTCTGCCTTGCCTGCTGCTCGGTGGCGCGCCGCACGCCCGCCGCCGAGATCCACGAGAAGAGGGCGCCGACGAGCACGAGCATGGCCAGGGCGACTACGGCCAGTGCCGGCAAGGGACCCGCCAGCAGGCCCTCGGGCTCAGTGCTCGTCGAGAGCCGCTCGAGCTTGGCGAAAGCCGAGCGCCCGACGCCGTCGAGCTGCGCCCCCGCGCGTTGTGCAGCCAGCATCCGGTCCGCCCGTGCCAGCGTGCCGCGGACCTGCTGCTCGAGCGCGGCGAACGCGCTACGCGCCTCCGGCAGCCGCGCGGCGGCCTCGCCGGAGATTTGCGGCACACCGGCGGAGTCGTCGTCTCCGGCGAGACCGGCGAGGAAACGGCCGAGCTCGGCGGAGCTCTCGGCAAGCCGGCGGGCCGTCGCGGCCGTGTCCCCCGAGCCGGCGGCGAGTGCCTGCAGGTCGTCGCCGGCCCGCTGCGCCGACGCCTCGAAGCGGGGCAATGCGGGAAGGGCGACGGCCCCGCCCGGCGAGGAGACCGCGTTGCCCGTCGCGGAGAGCAATCGTCCGAGCGCGTTGCGGGCCTCACCGGCCCAGGTCTTGAGTTCCGCCGTCGTCGCGCGCCCCGACAGGACCGCGTCGGCCCCGTCGAGGAGCGCCTGCCAGGCCGGATCACCGGCCAGGCGACGGTAACTGGGGCTGGACAGTACCGCGAACGAGGCCTGGCCCGAGTCGATCTCGGCAAGCAGCTTTTCCAGGCCGACCCGCAGCCTCCCGAGTTCCTCGAGCGCCGCGTCGTCGCCGCGTGCGCCCGCCTCCGCCTGATCGGGGATCGCCACGGCGAGGCGCGTCAGCTCGGCAACGTGGCGCTGGTAATCGCGCTCCTGCTGCTGCATCCGCGCCGTCAGAAGCAGCAGACCGACCGCCACCGTCAGCAGCGCGAGGCCGATTCCGATCAGCACCGGCAGCGACCGTGAGGCGCGCTGCTTGTCGATATTTTTCGGCATGTCCGTAGATTCTCCCGCTGCGCCGTCGCCTCAGGCCGAGCCCTGCAGGAACGTCTGGCTCTCGACCAGCTTCTTGAGGCTGAACACCGGCCACGCCTCCGTGCCACGACGGAAGGCCCCGGCCAGATACCGCTCGCAGCGGATCAGGGTCGCCGGCGCCTCGGGCCGGAACTCCCGATCGACGAACCGCCGGAATCCCAGGACCTCGTCGACGATCAGGCCGGCCGGGATTTCACGGTGGTTGACCACGATCACGCGCGTGTTCCGGCCCTCGGCCGTCTCGCCCGACCCCAGGTACTGCTTGAGGTCGATGATGGGCAGCAGCTGGCCACGTACGTTGGCGAGCCCCCTTATCCATTCCCGCGCCCCCGGCACCCGGGTCAGCGGCGTGGGTATCCCCATGACCTCCCGCGCCTCGTCGCGCGCTACCAGGAAAGTCTCGCCGCCCATCCGGAAGGCGACGCCGATCCACTCCTGCCCGGCGCCTCCCTCGCGAGCGCCGGTCGCGGCCGCCCTCGCCCGGCGCTCGAGCTCGAGCAGGAGCTCGAAGGGCTGGTCCCTGAGCGACTTCAGGTGCTCCGCAGGCTGCATCGAATCAGCCTGCAAGCAGGGCCGCCTGCGCCTTCTCCAGCAACTGGGCCGGGGTCACCGGCTTGACCAGGTAGTCCACCGCACCCTGGCGCATGCCCCAGACCCGGTCGCTCTCGGCACCCTTGCTGGAGACCATGATCACCGGGATCTTGCGCGTCGACGGGTCGTTTGTCAGCGTACGCGTCGCCCGGAAACCGTCCATGCCGGGCATCACGATGTCCATGAAGATGAGGTCTGGATGCATCTCCCGCGCCTTGCGCACGGCCTCTTCGCCGTCCGCGGCCGCCTCGATGCGGAAGCCGGCCTTCTCGAGGGCCCGCTTCATCTGGAACACCTCCGTCGGCGAGTCGTCCACGATAAGAATGAGCGCCATGTCCTGCTCCCGCGGCCTGCCGGTCAGCGAGTCACGTGCTGCTCGATCGCCGAGAGCAGCTCGTCGCGCGTGAACGGCTTGGTGAGGTAGTGCTCCGAGCCCACGATGCGCCCTCGCGCGCGGTCGAACAGGCCGTCCTTGCTCGACAGCATGATGACCGGTATGGACCGGAAGACCTTGTTGTGCTTGATCAGCGAACAGGTCTGGTAGCCATTGAGGCGCGGCATCATGATGTCCACGAAGACGATGTCGGGCTGGTGGTCCGCGATCTTGGAGAGCGCGTCGAACCCGTCCACGGCGGTGAACACCTCGCAGCCTTCCTTGGCGAGCAGCGTCTCCGCCGTCCGGCGTATGGTCTTGCTGTCATCGATGACGAGGACTTTCAGTCCCTCGAGTCTGCCCGCGGTCCTGACGGCGGCTGCACTTTCCATCTCTAACCTCCGGCCCCGGCGGCGTCGCGGCCGAGAGCTCTTCGCCGCGCCTCGACGAGCCCTGGAGCAGCGTCACCGGAGCGGCAATCTTTTAACATATCGGCCCCACGCCCGCCACGAGCGCCGAGGCGCTCCGAAGGGAGCCGGGACAGATGACAGGTGTACTATGTCGCTACCCCCCGGGGGGGTCGATGTGCGTCACATTCCGGTGAATCCGTTGGTTCCCGGGCCCTGAAGGAGGACCCATGGCCGCCCGCCCGCGGATCGCCGTGCTGATGGACCCTATCGCCTCCATCAATCCCGCGAAGGACTCGACCCTCGCGATGATGCTGGCCGCCCAGGCGCGCGATGCCGAGCTGCTGTACTTCGAGCAGCGCGACCTGTGGGTCAGGGACGGGGTGGCCATGGCGCGGCTGCGGCCCGTGAGCGTTCGCAAGGATCTGCAGAGCTGGTACACCCTCGGCGAGCCCTTCGTGGCGCGCCTCGGCGAGCTGGGCGCCGTGCTGATGCGCAAGGACCCGCCGTTCGACACGGAATACGTGTATACGACCTACCTGCTCGAGCGCGCCGAGACCGAGGGCACCCTGGTCGTCAACCGGCCGCAGGGCCTGCGCGACATGAACGAGAAGGTCTACACCGCCTGGTTCCCGGAGTGCTGCGCGCCCACCCTGATCACCCGCGACATGCGCGACATGGCCGCCTTCATGACCGAGCACGGCCGCATCGTCTGCAAGCCGCTGTTCGGCATGGGCGGCCGGTCGATCTTCGTTCTCGAGGCGGGCGACAAGAACGCCAACGTGGTGTTCGAGACGCTGACCGACTACGGCCAGCGCTACGCGATAGTGCAGCGCTACATCCCCGACATCGTGGAAACCGGCGACTCGCGCATCCTGCTGATCGACGGTGAGCCGGTCGAGCATGTCCTGGCACGCATTCCGCCGGCGGGCGACAACCGCGGCAACCTCGCGGCCGGCGCGCAGGGCGTCGGCCGCGCGCTGAACGACCGGGACCGCTGGCTGTGCAGCAGGATCGGCCCCGTGATGCGCGAGCGCGGGATGATGTTCGTGGGCCTCGACGTGATCGGCGGCTTCGTCACCGAGATCAACGTGACGAGCCCCACGGGGATCCGCGAACTCGAGAAGCAGTACGGCATCGACATCGCCGGACGACTGATCGACGCCGTGCTCCGGCGGGTGCCGGGTCGACGGCCCACGGGCGGCTGATTCCGGCTGGCGTCCCGCGCCGTCGCGCGGACCGGTCGACCCACGGCGGCGGCCTGGCGGGCCGGTATACTCGGGCGCATGACGGAGGCACAGATCGCCAGCGAGAGGACGTCGGTCGAGGACCGGCTGACGGTGATGATCGTGCTGGCGGGGCTCTTGCACCTCATCCTCATCCTCGGCATCACCTTCGCAGCGCCCGAGCGCGGGTACGATGGGGCCATCCGGACGCTGGAGGTCCTGCTGGTCGGCGACGACCTTCCCGAGTCCCCCGCCAACGACGAGGCCCAGTACCTCTCCCAGCGCACCCAGGAGGGCGCGGGCAATGCCGAGGTCGACTCCCGTTCGCGCATGCCCGCAAGCGCCAATGCGCCGTTCGACAGGCCCGGCGAGCTGCAGGGCCGGGGCGCGCTGGATGCGGCAGCCGGTCCCACCGGGGGCGACCCGGAGGCCGTCATGGCACAGACCGACGACGCCCGGATGCGATTTGCAGCGGACGCACACACCGCGGCGGAGCGCGCCCCCGACGCGCCCCGGCAGCTGATAGCCGGCGCCGAGACGACGTTGCCGTCCATCGAGGACGACCCGGAGCTGAGCCTGAAGGGTCCCGCGCGCCGCGAGCTGATCGTCACGCCGAGCACGCGGGAATCGGGCATTGCGGTATACCTCGATGCCTGGAAGCGCAAGGTCGAGCGGGTCGGGACGCTCAACTTCCCTAACCAGGCACGGCGTCGCGCGATGAGCGGCAACCCGGTCCTCGAGGTGGTGCTGGCCTCGGACGGCAGACTGACCGAGGCCCGGGTGCGGCGCACGAGCGGATTTCCGGAGCTCGACCAGGCGGCACTGGAGATCCTGCGGCTCGCCGCGCCCTTCGAGCCCTTCTCGCGTGAGCTGGCCGACCGCCACGACTCCCTGCGTTTCGCCTACGAGTGGCAGTTCGAGGGCGGGCAGCTCACCGGTTCCTCCGTGAGAATGCCGGCAGGCGGTCGCTGAGCATTCCGCGAACCGCGTCTTTGACGCTCGCAGCCGCGGTACCGATACTATGCACATGAGCAACGGCAGTTTCCTGACGAACCAGCTGCTGATCGCGATGCCCTCGCTCGCGGACCCGAATTTCTCGCAGACCGTCACGCTGGTGTGCGAACACACGGAGCGCGGGGCGCTCGGCATCGTCCTCAATCGTCCGATGACGATGCGTCTCGGCGAGGTGCTCGACCAGCTGTCACTGCCGAGCCACGATCCGCGGCTCGCCGACCAGGCCATCCTGCGGGGCGGCCCCGTCCAGACGGATCGGGGGTTCGTGCTGCACCGGCCGACCGGCCGGGAGTGGGACTCGACCCTGGAGGTGTCCGACACGCTGCACGTCACTACCTCGCGCGACGTCCTCGAGTCGCTCGCGCAGGGCGACGGGCCCTTCGAGGCTGCCATGGCGCTCGGCTACGCCGGCTGGGAAGCGGGGCAACTCGAGGACGAGATGCTGCACAATTCCTGGCTGACGGTGCCGTGCGACGACAGCATCGTCTTCGAGGTGCCCTTCGAGCAGCGTTGGCATGCGGCAGCGCGTCTCCTCGGCGTCGACCTCTCGCGCATCAGTCACGTGTCCGGACACGCCTGATGCCCCGGTCGGGCGACGCCGGCCCGACCGTCCTCGCGTTCGACTACGGCCTGCGCCGCATCGGCGTCGCGGTCGGCAACCCCCTCACCGGCACGGCCGAGCCGCTCGCCACCCTGCAGGCCCGTGACGGGAATCCGGACTGGACGGCGCTCGCGTCCTGCGTCCGCGAGTGGCAGCCGGGCATGCTGGTCGTGGGGGTTCCCTATAATATGGATGGCAGCGCAGGCGAGCTCACCGGCAGGTCGCTCGAGTTCGCGGCGGAGCTTGGCCGGCGCTTCGGTCTCGCGGTGGCGCCGGTGGACGAGCGCTTGTCGTCGCGTGAGGCCGGCGAGGCGCTTCGGCTGCGGCGACGGTCGGGCGCGATCGCCCGACGCCTGCGACGCGAGGACGTGGACAAGGAGGCCGCTTGCGTGCTGCTCCGGCAATGGCTGGAGGGCAGGATGGGCGCGGCGGCCGGTTGAGGAGTGACCCCATGCAGCCCTTCACGCAGTTCGACTCCGACGGCCGCCTGCGCCACCTGATCTCGCTCAGGGAACTCGACGGGGACGTGCTGCGGGAGCTACTCGACCGGGCCCAGCACTTCCTCACGCCCGCGGGCGAATTGCACGTCCACGGCAAGGAGCTCGAGGGGTTCACGGTCGCCAACATGTTCTCCGAGCCCTCGACGCGGACGCGCGTGTCGTTCGAACTCGCGGCCCTGCGCCTCGGCGCGGACGTCGTCAACCTCGACGTCATGTTGTCGTCGCGGGTCAAGGGCGAATCGATGCTCGACACGATCTACACGCTGCAGGCGATGCAGGTCGACGTCTTCGTGATGCGCGACGCCCAGCCGGGCGTGACCCAGTACGTGGCCGAGCACGTGGACGATCACGTCAGCGTCGTCTCGGGCGGCGAGGCGCACCTTGCCCATCCGACGCAGGGTCTGCTCGACGCCCTCACCATTCACCAGTTCAAGGGCGGCTTCCGGGACCTCGTCGTGGCGATCGTCGGCGACATCCGTCATTCGCGCGTCGCCAGGTCGGCCTGGCACGCCCTGAGCACGCTCGGCGTCGGCGAACTGCGCCTGATCGGCCCGGATGAACTCATGCCGCCGGCCGACGACTTCGAGGGCGCGGTGCGCTTCGAGTCCTTCGACCAGGGCGTCGACCACGCAGACGTCGTCATGATGCTGCGCATCCAGTCCGAACGCATGGAGCAGGAGGCCCGGATCGCCGATGCCGACCGCTACTTCGAGCGCTACGGCCTCACGGGCGAGCGATTGCGGAGGGCGAGGCCGGAGGCGATCGTCATGCACCCCGGCCCGATGAATCGCGGCGTGGAGATCGCCTCGGACGTTGCGGACGGGCCGCAATCCGTGATCCGCGAGCAGGTCCGCAACGGTGTCGCCGTCCGCATGGCCGTTCTGTCGTACCTCGCGGAGGCGCGGCGGAGGCGCACGTGAGCGCGGAGCCGGCTCGTTCTCACCGGGGCACGATCTTCCTCGAGGAAGCGGAGGTCGTGGCGCACGAGGCCTTCGAGGCCGAGCAGCACGTCATCCGGCTGCGCGCGCCCCGGTGCGCGGCAGCGGCCGTACCCGGAAGCTTCGTGCACCTGACCTGCGGTCCGGGCATTCCGATGCGCCGCCCGCTTTCCATCATGCGCGCCAACGCTCGCGAGGGCTGGATCGACATCCTCTACAAGGTCGTGGGCGCGGGCCTGCAGTCGCTGGCGGCGCGCCGCGTGGGTGAACGGCTCTCGACCTTGGGACCGATCGGCACGGGCTTCAGTCCGCACCGCGATCGCCGGCGTGCGCTGCTGCTCGGCGGCGGCGTGGGCATCCCCCCGATGGTCTTCCTGGCCGAGTGGCTCGCGGCAGACCATGCAGGGCACTGGCAGCCGCTCGTGATGATGGGCTCGGAAGTACCGTTTCCGTTCCGCGCGCGCCCCTCGACGATCCTGGTGCCCGGCCTGCCCGAGGGCACGATCGCCTGCATGCCGATGCTCGACGGCTGGGGCGTGCCCAGCAGGCTGGCCTCGCTGGCCGGCTTCCCCGGCTGTTACGAGGGCTACGTGACCGGGCTCGGCGAGGAGTGGCTCCGCTCGCTCGGCAGCGCGATGCTCGCGGAAGTCGAGATCTTCGCCTGTGGGCCGACGCCGATGCTCAAGGCCTGCGCCGACCTGGCCCGCCGCTTCGGCGTGCCCTGCCAGGTGTCGCTCGAGGAATTCATGGCCTGCGCCGTCGGAGGCTGCGCCGGATGCACGGTGCTGGTGCAGACGCCGCAGGGCCCGGCCATGAAGCGGGTCTGCGTCGACGGACCGGTGTTCGACGCGGAGAGCGTGTTCCCGACCGCGGCCTAGGCGACATTCCTCTACCCGAAGTTGATACGGGCCTCCAGGTTGGTCCGAGAGTCCGCGTTCACGAGCGCCTCCTCCAGGCTGATGCGCTTCGCCTTGTAGAGCTTCAGCAGGGCGGTGTCGAAGTTCTGGATCCCGGCCTCCGAGGAGGTCAGCATCGCCTCCTTCACTCCGATCACGTCGCCCTTCTTGATGAGGTCCTGCATGTGCGGAGTGTTGATCATCACTTCCACGGCGGCGCAGCGCTTGGCGTCCACGCCCTTCACGAGTCGCTGGGAGACGATCGCCCGCAGGTACTGCGACAGGTCGAGGTGGATCTGCCCGTGCTGGTCCTGCGGGAACATGTTGATGATACGGTCGAGTGTCTCGGCGCAGTTGTTGGCGTGCAGCGTGGACAGCACCAGGTGGCCGGTGCCTGCCAGGGCGATGGCCGATTCCATCGTCTCGCGGTCGCGGATCTCGCCGATCAGGATGACGTCCGGCGCCGCGCGCATGGCGACGCGCAGGGCGCGTGCGAAGGACTTCGTGTCCAGGCCGACCTCGCGCTGGTTGATGATCGACTTCTTGTTCCGGTGCAGGAACTCGATCGGATCCTCGATCGTGAGGATGTGGTCCGACACGGTGAGGTTCCTGTGATTGACCATCGCCGCGAGCGTGGTCGATTTGCCCGAGCCCGTCGCTCCGACCATCAGCACCAGCCCGCGCTTGAGCATGGCCAGGTCCGTCAGCGCCTCCGGCAGGCCGAGGTCGCCGAGCAATGGGGTTTCCATGGTGATGTACCGCAGCACCATGGCCGGGTAACCACGCTGGTAAAACACCGCCACCCGGAAGCGTCCGAGGCCGGGCTCGGCAATGGCGAAGTCGATCTCGAGCTCGTGCTGGAAGTGCTCCAGCTGCTCGGCCGTCATCAGCCCGAGCGCGACCTGCTTGACGCCCTCGGGCGACAGGACCTGCTTGTTGACCGGGTAGATCACGCCCTCGATCTTGATCTTGACCGGCGAGTTCGAGGTGAAGAAGAGGTCCGAGGCCTTCCTCTCGACCATGAGCTTGAGGAGGGGCTTGATGCTGATGCCCCCCTGCTCACCGTTGTCGACCAGCGCCGAGTCGGTCGCCGCGTTGGCCGTATCAGTAGACTGAGCCTTCATTTTGTTCCTCGACGATCCTCAGCGTGCTACCCGACTCCGCCTGCAGGCGGTCCTCGCGCTTGCTCTCCAGCTTGATGCGCAGCCGCAACTCGTTCTTCGAGTCGGCGTTGCGCAGGCCCTCCTCGTAGGAGATCTGGCCCGCCTCGTAGAGGTCGAACAGCGCCTGGTCGAATGTCTTCATGCCGAGGCGGTTGGACCTGGCCATGACTTCCTTGATCTTGGAAACCTCGCCGCGGAAGATCAGGTCGGAGATCAACGGCGTGCCGATCATGATTTCCATCGCCGCGATCCGCCCCTCGGTGCGCTCGCGCGGGATGAGGCGCTGGGACACCATTGCGCGGATGTTGAGCGACAGGTCCATCAGCAACTGCTCGCGCTTGTCCTCGGGGAAGAAGTTGATGATGCGGTCGAGGGCCTGGTTGGAGCTGTTCGCGTGCAGGGTCGCCAGAACGAGGTGACCGGTCTCCGCGAACTGGATGCCGTACTCCATCGTGTCGCGGTCGCGGATCTCGCCGATCATGATCACGTCCGGCGCCTGGCGCAGGGTGTTCTTCAGAGCCACGTGCCAGCTGTCGGTGTCGACCCCGACCTCGCGGTGCGTGACGACGCAGCCGCGGTGGGGGTGCACGTACTCGACCGGGTCCTCGATCGTGACGATGTGACCGCGGGTCTTCTCGTTGCGGTAGCCGACCATGGAAGCGAGGCTCGTCGACTTGCCCGACCCAGTGGCGCCGACCACGATGACCAGGCCGCGCTTCGACATCACGATGTCCTTGAGGATCGGCGGCAGCTCGAGCTCCTCGATCGTCGGGATCTTCGAGTTGATCGTCCGGCAGACGCAGCCCGTGTTGCCCTGCTGGACGAACGCACTGACGCGGAAGCGGCCGATGCCGGGCGGGGCGATCGCGAAGTTGCACTCCTTGGTCGCATCGAACTCCCGGGTCTGCCGGTCGTTCATGATGGCGCGCACGATGGTGGCGGCGTGCTCCGGCGAGAGCGCGCGGTCGGACTGCGGCCTGACCTCGCCGTCGATCTTGATCGCCGGCGGGAAGCCGGCGGTGATGAACAGGTCCGACCCCTTGCGCTCCACCATGCGCCGCAGCAGGTCCTGGACGAGCTTGATTGCCTGTTCGCGGTCCATCTATCCGGTCCTCCGCGGCCGGCGGCCGTCAGATCGAGTCCTTGTTCTGCGCCTTGTAGCGCGCCTCTTCCTTGCTGATCATGCCCTTCATCACCATCTCCTGCAGGCACTGGTCGAGGGTTTGCATGCCCTGCGCCTGGCCCGTCTGGATCGACGAGTACATCTGGGCAATCTTGTTCTCCCGGATCAGGTTGCGGATGGCCGGCGTGGCGATCATGATCTCGTGCGCGGCCACGCGCCCGCCCCCGATCCGCTTCATGAGCGTCTGCGAAATCACCGCACGCAGCGACTCCGACAGCATTGCCCGGACCATTTCCTTCTCGGCCGCCGGGAATACGTCGACGACGCGGTCCACGGTCTTGGCGGCGGAACTCGTGTGCAGCGTCCCGAACACGAGGTGGCCGGTCTCGGCCGCGGTGAGCGCCAGACGGATCGTCTCCAGGTCGCGCAGCTCGCCGACCAGGATCACGTCGGGGTCCTCGCGCAGCGCCGAGCGCAGCGCCTCCGAGAAGCCGAGCGTGTCCCTGTGCACCTCGCGCTGGTTGACAAGGCTGCGCTTCGACTCGTGGACGAACTCGATCGGGTCCTCGATCGTGATGATGTGGTCGGGACGGTTGATGTTGACGTAGTCGATCATCGCGGCCAGCGTCGTCGACTTGCCCGACCCGGTCGGACCGGTGACCAGCACGAGGCCGCGCGGCAGCAGGCAGAGGTCCTTGAACACCTTGGGTGCGTTCAGGTCGTCGAGCGTCAGCACCTTCGACGGGATGTTGCGGAACACCGCGCCCGCGCCGCGCTGCTGGTTGAACGCGTTCACGCGGAAACGGGCGAGGTTAGGCACCTCGAAGGAGAAGTCCGTCTCGAAGAACTCCTCGTACGCCTTCCGCTGCTTGTCGTTCATGATGTCGTACACCATGCTGTGCACTTCCTTGTGCGTCAGCGGCGGCATGTTGATCCGCTTCATGTCTCCGTCGACACGGATCATGGGCGGCACACCCGCGGACAGGTGCAGGTCCGACGCATTGTTCTTGACTGCGAAGGCCAAGAGTTGTGCGATATCGACGGCCATCTGGACTCCCTGGCACCGGCGCCTGTCGCTGAGACGGAGACTGCCGCGCGGTGGCGTACGTGCCGCGGCAACCCCGGCCCCGGTGTGCCGCGCAGCGCCACACCGAGGTGGCAGCGAGTATAGCCCCCGGTACCCGGGCCCAATATGTTAACCGTTCCGCAAAATCTCCTTTCCAGACTGCGACTCTTGCGGAAGCGTATCGAAGCCGCCGCAAACGCGGCGGGCAGGAATCCGCTGGAGATCACGCTGATCGGCGTCAGCAAGACGCATCCGCCGGCCGCCGTGCGCGAGGCACTCGCGGCAGGACTCTCTGACTTCGGCGAGAACTACGTTCAGGAGGCGCTCGACAAAATCGACGCGATCGGCCCGGGCGCCGCGACGTGGCACTTCATCGGCGCCCTGCAGGGCAACAAGACCCGGCCGGTCGCCGCGGCTTTCGACTGGGTCCATACCGTGGACCGCGCGAAGATCGCCCGGCGGCTTTCTGAGCAGCGCCCGTGGCATGCCCCTTCCCTGAAGGTCTGCCTGCAGGTGAACCTCGGCGACGAGCAGACCAAGTCCGGCGTCGCGCCGGGGGGACTGCGAACGCTGGCTGCCGAGGTGGCAGCGCTGCCACGGATCGAGCTGCGCGGGCTGATGTGCATCCCGCCCGAGGAGAGCGATCCCGGGCGCCAGCGGCACTGGTTCCACCGTCTCCGCGAGCTCCGTGAAGACCTGCGGGATGCCGGCCACGCCCTCGACGTGCTGTCGATGGGCATGAGCGGCGACTTCGAAGTCGCCATCGCCGAGGGCGCGACCCACGTGCGCGTCGGCACCGCCCTCTTCGGTCCACGCAGCTGACCGGACGGCAGCTACAATCGCGACTTCCGATCGATCGACCCGGTGCACCGATGGCTGACGAAACCCTCGCGTTCGTAGGCGGCGGCCACATGGCTCGCGCCCTGATCGGCGGGCTGCTTGCCGCCGGCCGCGACCCGGCCTCCATCCGCGCGTCCGACCCACTGCCGGACGCGCGGCGGCAACTCGAGTCCAGCTTTCCCGGAATCGCGGTCCACGCGGACAACGCCGCGGCCGTGCGCGACGCCGGCACCTGGGTGCTCGCGGTCAAGCCCCAGCTGATGCGCGAGGTCGCGACCGGCCTCGCGCCCTTGGCAGCGGCTGCCGGGCCGCTGGTCGTCTCCATTGCCGCCGGAATCCGCGTCGCGGACCTTGCCGCCTGGCTCGGGCCGCAGGTGCCGATCGTGCGCACCATGCCGAACCGCCCGGCGCTGCTGCGCTGCGGCGTGACCGCCCTGTTCGCAGGTGGGTCCGTGACGTCCTCACAGCGCGCCCGCGCGGGCGGGATCCTCGGCGCTGTCGGTGGCCAGGTGTGGCTGGAGGACGAGGCGCTGATGGACGTCGTGACGGCCGTATCGGGCAGCGGCCCCGCCTACGTGTTCCTGCTGATCGAGATGCTGGAGGCAGCCGCCGTAGCGGGCGGTATCGACCCACCTGACGCGCGACGCCTGGCGGTCGAGACCGTACACGGCGCCGCGCGCATGGCCCGCGAGGTCGGCGAGGATCCCGCCACGCTTCGCGAGCAGGTGACGTCCCGCGGGGGCACGACCGCGGCGGCGCTCGCGGTGCTGGAACGCGCGGGCATACGTGATACCTTCGCGTCAGCCGTTCGGGCCGGGGCACTGCGCTCGCGCGAGCTGTCCGGGGAATCCGGCAACTGAAGCGGAGCCCGCCAGATCATGGATGCATTGATCTTCATCGTCGACTCGCTGCTGACGCTCGCGGTCTACGCGTTCCTGCTGCGGCTCCTGCTGCAGCTCTCGAGGGCGGACTTCCGCAATCCGATCGCCCAGGCGGTGCTGCGGCTCACGAGCTGGCTGGTACTGCCGCTGCGCAGGGTGTTGCCGCCGCTCGGGCGGATCGACACGGCCTCGCTCGTCGCGGTCCTGCTGGCGCAGGTCGCCGCGACCGCGGTCGTTTTCGTGATGCTGACCGGCGTCGCGATGCCTCTGGGCCCCCTGCTGGTCAACGCCGCTCGCGACCTCATCGTCGCAACCATCCAGCTCTACACGGTGGCCATCGTCGTGTACGCGCTGCTGTCGTTCATCGCTCCCGGCACGTACAGCCCCGCCGTCGGCCTGCTGTCGTCGCTGTGCAATCCACTGCTGCAGCCGGTCCGGCGCGTGCTGCCACCGATCGGCGGACTCGACTTCTCGCCGCTCGTGCTGATCCTGGCCCTGCAGGCGCTCAAGATCCTGATCCTGTGAGCACGGCGCGCTGGCTGACCCGCGATGCGAAGGGCATCGTGCTCGCCCTTCGGGTGCAGCCCCGCGCGGACCGGGACGCCATCTCCGGCCCCCAAGGCGACTGCCTGAAGGTCCGGATCGCGGCACCACCGGTGGACGGTGCCGCAAACGCCCAGCTGTGCCGCTACCTGGCCGGTCTGTTCCGCGTGCCGCAGGCAAACGTGTCGCTGCTGCGCGGCACGGCAGGCCGCACCAAGCTCGTCCGCGTCAGCGGCGTGGTCGCGTTGCCCGCCGAAGTCTCCCGCTGGCTCGAACCGGTGTGAGGGGATGGCGCGACCGTGTTCTGCCGCCATCGTGCTGTGCGCGACGCTCGCAGCCTGCGGGGGTGCTGCCGGCCCTCCGCCCGAGCCGGTCCCGGCACGGCCTTACGGGGACCCGGGCGTCGTGCAGGGAGCGGGTTTCGAGATGCGCTACGGAATCGTGCGGTCGAGTACGCTCGACCTTGGCGTGGCGAAGCGGAACGGAATCGTACGCAGCGACGATCGGGCCGTCGTCACTGTCGCCGTTTTGCGACAGCGAGACGGTTCCATCGCCGTGCCTACGGAGGCGACTATTTCGGGCATCCGGCGCGTGCTGACCGGAGATTCGGTGGCACTCGACTTCCGGGCGGTGTCCGAGGGCGGCAGCGTTTCCTACATCGCCGAGACCGACATCCCGGACCACGGTCCGGTGCTGCTCGAGATCGAGGCGCGCCCGACTGGAACGGACACGCGACTGATCGCCAGGATCACGCACCGGTTCGACAAGGGTTGAGCGGAACCCCGAAAAAAACAGGGAAATTTACGCGGAGCCCTCTTATGCAGCGGTTTTTTCCGTGCTATCGTGCGCGCCGAATTCAAACAGGGCGGAAACTGAATCCGCCAGGCCAACCGACAGGAGACCACTAATGGCGAAGAAGAGCGCGACCGCACCGACGAAGTCGCAGATCATCGGCACGATTGCTGACCAGACGGAACTGACGAAGAAGCAGGTCGCCGCCGTGTTCGACGCACTGAACGGCGTGATGAAGAAGTCGCTGAAGAGCGCCAGCACGTTCACGCTGCCCGGCGTGTGCAAGATGCGCGTGGTGAAGAAGCCCGCGACCAAGGCCCGCGAGGGTGTCAATCCCTTCACCGGCGAGAAGATGACCATCAAGGCCAAGCCGGCCTCCAAGAAGGTCCGGATCCGCGCGCTCAAGAACCTCAACGAGATGGTCGGCTAAAGCCGCGTCTCCGGGTTTCTTCCCGAGCGCGAAAAGGGCGGCTTCGGCCGCCCTTTTCGTTGGATTCGAGCACGAACAGCTGGCGGCCGGTCGAGCACGTTCGACTCTTCACCGCTCACGACGCTTCCAGCCAGCCCTTCACGGCGTCGCGCAGCTCGCTGATGCGGCCGTGGAAGAAGTGATCCGCTCCGGCGAACAAGCTCACTTCCGGCGCAGGCTTCAGGCTGCGGGTCCAGCCCGTCACGGCCTCGTGATTGACGAGCTCGTCCGCATCGCCCTGGACGACGAGCCACGGGCAATGCGGCACGGCGAGCTGCGTGAAGTCGAAGCGCTGGACGGGCGGCGCTACGAGGACGAGCCGCTCTGCGGCCCGTGACAGGGCGAGGCCGTAGGCGACGAAGCTGCCGAAGGAGAATCCCATGGCCCAGGGCCGGCCGCCGAACTCGGCCGTCGCCCAGTCCGCGACGGCGAGCGCATCGTCGGTCTCCCCGATGCCGTCGTCGTAGCTGCCCTGGCTGCCTCCCACACCGCGGAAATTGAAGCGGATGGCCGGCACGCCGACATCGCGTGCGGCCCGGGCAAGCGCGTGCACCACCTTGTTGTCCATCGTCCCGCCGTACAGCGGGTGAGGATGGCAGCACACGGCGAACAGGCCGTGCGCCGGCGTCGCCGGTCGCTCGACGAGCGCCTCGACGGGACCCGCCGGCCCGTCGATGAACACTCGTTCCGGCGGCGGCGGCCGTCCGGTCACTACCGGGCGTTCCGGACGAAATCGTTCGACTCGACGCCGAGCAACTCCACCTCGAACACGAGCGTGGAATTCGGGGGAATCAGCCCGTTGCCGATGCTGCGGTTGCCGTAGGCGAGCTCGGGCGGGATGACCAGGCGGCGCAACCCGCCCACGCGCATCCCGACGATGCCGAGCTCCCACCCCTTGATCACGCGGCCGGCACCGAGCTGGAACACGAGCGGCTGGCCACGATCGCGCGACCTGTCGAACCTCTTGCCGCGATAGCCGAGCGCGTCGGGCTCGTGCAGCCACCCCGTGTAGTGCACGGCCACGCTCATGCCGGAGTGCGCGGGCTCGCCGATACCTTCCCGGATGTCCTCCGTGAGCAGGGTCGGCCCGGCCTCGGTCACCGCGACCGGCGGCACG
>Ga0209742_10000609_pt1 | contig 18426 bp, 18 predicted proteins | sample DeeMarSeWOR38_10_FD_187462 | JGI IMG/M metagenome (GOLD analysis project Ga0209742, IMG submission 187462) | Marine sediment microbial communities from White Oak River estuary, North Carolina - WOR-3-8_10 (SPAdes) (version 2) | ecosystem: Environmental > Aquatic > Marine > Intertidal zone >... | reverse complement strand
ATAAAAGAGGCCGGGTAGTTCAATGGCTGATATTTCACCGGTAAGTTTGAGGTCAGCCTGTTCTTCATCGAAAATCACATTTATTCTGCTGGAGTTTTTAAACCATGCATTGAACAGCCGGAAGTATATTGATTCCAGGCCAAGCTCATTGGTCCGGTTCTGCCAGGTTGTAATCAATAATGTTTTAGCAGGGAGTTCCTGTGATTCTTTTTTGACATACGGATTGCTGTAGCCGCAGCTGCTCATGGCAATAGTCAGAATGAGCAGGATTGAAATAAAAGAAGGGGCAGGGCGCAAACCAGCAGGTTCCGGTTTTTTGTCAGACAGAATTGTATCCATGCGGAGAACTTTTTTGGCTGGCGGATATTTAGGCAACCACATTAACAAGTTTTTTGGGTACAACGATAACTTTTCGAATGGGCTTGGAGCCCACGAATTTTTGTACCTTGTCATCCTGCAGAGTAAGTTCTTTAAGTTCATCATCATCAATTTCAGAAGAAACAAGCAATCTGCTTCGCACTTTACCGTTAACCTGCAGGACAACTGTAATTTCTTCTTCTTTGGCAGATTCTGGGTTATAAGAGGGCCAGGATTGAGTTTCCATACCTTCCTCATGACCGGTTATTTCCCAGAGCTCAGAACAGAAATGTGGTGTCATGGGACTGAGAAGCAATAATGTCGCATCCACGGCTTCCTTAATGACTGCAGGAATGATTTCGCAAACTGCTTCATCTGAAGCAAGCGAGAGTGTCAGGTTGACCAGTTCCATAACAGCTGAGATTGCTGTGTTAAAATGAAAGTCATTTTCCAGGTCCTGGGTAACCTTGCGAATTGTCTGATGTGTTTTCCGATGGAGAGTACGACTTTTTTCATCAAGATCGGAAGGGAGGTGTACAGGTGCAGCTTTCAGCAGGTCTTTATTGTTTTCAACAAAACGATATACCCTGTTTAAAAAGCGGGAGGCACCTTCCACGCCTTTGTTACTCCAGTCGAGATCTCTTTCAGGAGGAGCAGCAAAGAGACTGAAGAGGCGGACAGTATCAGCCCCGTATTCTTCGATGAGTTCATTCGGGTCAATCACATTACCCTTGGACTTGGACATTTTTGCACCGTCTTTTATGACCATGCCCTGGGTGAGGAGATTTTTGAAAGGCTCACCGGTGGATATATAGTGAAGATCGCGAAGAACCTTTGTAAAAAAACGTGCATAGAGAAGATGCAAAATAGCATGTTCTACTCCACCTATATACTGGTCTACAGGCAGCCAGTGGTCTACCCGGTCACGGTCCAAGGGACCTTCTGTAAAGTCAGGGCAGGCATAACGGGCGAAATACCAGGATGATTCTACAAATGTATCCATAGTGTCGGTTTCCCGTTTTGCCTCGCCGCCGCATGAAGGACAGGTTGTTTTGTAAAAACTTTCAAGATAATGGAGAGGTGAGCGACCGCTTTTATCCGGCTTGGCATCCGGGGGCAGGACAACCGGGAGGTTTTCTTCAGGAACAGGATGTACTCCGCAGGAACTGCAATGAATCATGGGAATGGGTGTTCCCCAGTAGCGTTGCCGGGAAATTCCCCAATCTCTGAGGCGATAGGTGGTCATGCTTTTGCCAAACCCCTTTTCTGCGGCAAAATCTGTTATGGCAACTTTGGCTTCCTCTGAACTGAGACCGTTAAATTGAGCCGAATCAGTCAGAACCCCTGGCATCTCAAAAGCTGCTGTAAGGGATCCGGGATCGAGTTGTTCATCCTCGGGTTGCACAACGACCTTGATTGGTAATTTGTACTTCCGGGCAAACTCGAAATCCCTCTGGTCGTGGGCTGGAACTGCCATAACGGCACCGGTGCCGTATTCCATGAGAACAAAATTCGCAGTAAAAATAGGAATACGGTTTCCTGTATAAGGGTTGATACAGTATCGTCCGATAAAAAGACCCTCTTTTTCAATTTCTTCCTCAGGTTTTTGCTGTTTACGGGCAATTTTCGTCCTGTTCACAAATTCTGCAACCTCTTCCGCCTGTTCGGTATGCCTGCTCAGTTCAACCAAGGGGTGTTCAGGTGCAATGGACATGAAGGTTGCCCCGAATATCGTGTCAGGCCTGGTGGTGAAAATTTTGAGGACCTGATCTGCACCTTCAACCGGAAAATCAATTTCAGCACCGATACTTTTGCCAATCCAATTACGCTGCATGGTAATAACTTTTTCAGGCCAGCCGGTTAAATTCTCACACTCGCTAAGAAGTTCATCGGCGTAATCGGTTATGCGGAAAAACCAGCCGGACATATCCTGGGGAAGAACCTGGTTGTCACATCTCCAGCACTGGCCGTCGATAACCTGTTCGTTGGCCAAAACAGTCTGGCATGATTCACACCAGTTGACAGAAGTCAGCTTCCGGTAAACCAAGCCCTTTTTGTACATCTTGATAAAGAACAACTGTTCCCATCGGTAGTAATCAGGGTCACACGTTGCAAGCTCCCTGTCCCAGTCGTAACTGAAACCCATACGCTGGAGCTGGTTTTTCATATAATCAATGTTTTCATAGGTCCATTTGGCAGGATGGGTGTCATGCTTTAAGGCGGCATTTTCTGCAGGGAGGCCAAAGGCATCCCATCCCATTGGATGCAGGACATTGTAACCACGCATTCTTTTAAAGCGGGCGATGACATCACCAATTGAATAGTTTCTCACATGCCCCATGTGAATCCTGCCTGACGGGTATGGAAACATTTCAAGCAGGTAATATTTTTGGCGCGAAGAATCTTCTCTGGCCTTAAAGGTTTGTTCAGAGAGCCACAGTTTTTGCCACTTGGATTCAATGGCGTTGAAATCATAGCGGTCTGAGTCTTTTTGGGCGGAGGAGGTCATGATACCTGATGTGCAATATGAGTTTGACTATGAGTTTGACTCCACATATGAAGCTGCAACTTCATGATGGGAGTAATTTTCAAAGGTGGTGAATTTATCAATAAAGGTTAGATCAACCTTACCGATAGGTCCATTTCGCTGCTTGCCGATAATCACCTCTGCTATGCCGCGCCTGGGATTATCTTCACTTTTGTTGTAGACTTCATCACGATAGAGAAAACATATAACATCGGCATCCTGCTCAATGGCTCCGGATTCACGCAGATCAGATAACTGGGGTCTTTTGTTTGGCCTGGATTCCAAGCTGCGGTTCAACTGTGAAAGCGCCATAACCGGTAAATCAAGTTCCTTGGCCATGGCTTTTAGTGAACGGGAGATTTCACTGATTTCCTGCTCGCGGCGCTCTGCATTGGTTCTGCCCCGCATGAGTTGCAGGTAGTCAACAACTACCAGGCCGATGTTGTGTTCTGCTTTTAATCGTCGGGATTTAGCACGCATTTCCAGCACGCCGATTGCCGGGGTGTCATCTATGAAGATAGGAGCCTCCGAGAGAATACCAGTTGCTCTGGCAAGTTTAGGCCAGTCAGGATCACGAATGAAACCGGTACGCAAATCCTGTGAGTCAACCCGGCTGACAGAGCACAACATACGCATGCCGAGCTGTTCCTTTGACATTTCCAGACTGAAGACTGCTACAGGAATTTTGTGGAAAATTGCAGCATTCTGAACGATATTGACGGCCAGAGCTGTTTTGCCCATGCTTGGGCGCCCGGCAACAATGATCAAATCAGAGGGCTGCAGGCCGGACAAAATCCTGTCAAGATCGTCATAACCGGTCGGCACGCCGGTTATGAGTTCTTTCCTTTCTGCAAGTTTCTCAACCCGCTTGAAAGTTTCCGGGATGATCTTGCTCAGCGCATGATAATCCTGACCGCTCTTGGAACGGGAAATCTCAAAGATGGTCTGTTCAGCATCATCGACCAAGCTGTCAATGTCATCCTGTTCTTCGTAACAGCGTGAAGCTATTTCAGTGCAGGTCTGGATGAGACTGCGCAGGACTGCTTTTGACCTGATTATCTGGGCATAGTATATGATATTGGCTGCAACAGGAACTATATCGGTAAGATTGGCAAGATAGGCAGGGCCGCCAACAGCATCAAGCTGGTTTCTGTCGTTTAATACATTGGTAACCGTTATGATATCCTGGGGCTCATTCTTTTCAAAAAGAGCCACCATTGCACTGAAGATAACTTTGTGTGCTTCACGGTAGAAATCTTCAGGTGTTAACAGTTCAAGTATTTTTACCAGTGCACCTTGCTGCAGCAGGATGGAACCCAATACGCATTGTTCCGCCTCCAGGTTTTGGGGAGGTAATCGATGCGTACCATAGGGTGTTATTGGCTTTGATGCTGTCCTGCCAGCTTCCATGGCCCTCTCACCCTTTTTCATTTGTTATTATTCGGTCTCCAGCGGAACGACCTGGATCGTTATATCAGAAGTCATCTGGTAACCGACTTTTATAGGTATAATGAATTCACCAAGAGTCTTTATAGGGTCCGAGAGAAGAATATTTTTCTTTTCAATCAGAATGTCCTTTTCTGCCAGCTTTTCCGAGATGTCCGCTGCAGTGACTGAACCAAAAAGTTTATCTTCCTCGCCCACACGATGTTGAATGATAATGTTGGTGCCGGCTATCTTCTTTGAGAGTGATTCAGCTTCCTGTCGTTGTTTTTCCCTTCTGGCTTCAATTGTTGCCTTTTCCTGTTCTAACTGGGAAAGATTGGCCTTATTGGCAATAACAGCCATTTTCTTTGGAATGAGATAATTCCTGGCATAGCCAGGTTTGACTTTTACTATATCTCCCTCTTCGCCAAGAGTTTCTACGGTTGTTTTAAGAATGAGCTCCATTTTCTTACCTCAAAAAAAGTTCCTTTCTAAATAATATCTGTTCCATGTTTGTTATTGAAAAAATTATTGTCATGACAATCAAACAGAACTATTGGGACTGTCACCCGCCTCGTTAAGTTTTCTGAAATCAGCCCAGACATCAACTAAACCGAGAAATGATAATATGATGATGCCATAGGTTTGAATGAAGATCAACGCATAAATAAGGACACGGATCAAACCGGGCACGGACCATCTATTTAAAAGACTTGCAGCTATAGCAAAGCCTTGGAAAAAATATATAGTACTGCAGATAATCAGGCCATTAAGGCCGAGGATATTTAATGGTTTCGGTAGTAATAAAAAAAATATGCCAGACAGAATTACCAACCATACCAGAGGATCAGGCAGTTTCCATTCATTATAATCAGGCCAGGGAGTCTGGTCCCTGTTTTTTTTCTTGAGCAGCAAGTTTCCAAGAACCAGATTCAACCAGGTGGTGCCCAAAAGAGCAGATATCAGCAGGGCGGTTAGAACCTTCGGAAAATAATACTGCAAGAGTTTTACAGCCCTACGCAGACTTTCCAGCGTGTCGGGGGCAAGTTCGGCTGATTGCTCATAAAGCATGAGGCCGTTGCTTAATCCTTTGTCGATTTCAACCAGCAATGTTTCATAAAGGTTTGTCTGGTGCAGCAATGAAATACCAGCCCAGTAAAGGAGCCAGGCAAATACCAGGACAATAAATCCAGTAAAACCTGTGACAACCGGTGACTTCCTGTTAAAAACACCATAAGAAAATACTATTCCGAGCGGCACCATTGTTAACGAGAAAATTAGTTTCGGCAGTATGCCGAATATCAAAGCTGCCAATGTGGCAAGAAAAACAGAGTTTCGTATGAGGACAATCCCCTTTTGTTTGCCTAAACTGGTATGGTAGTAGAAAACAGGCAAAGGAATAAGAGTTGCCAGCCAGCCGATTTTTTCGGGGAAGAGAGCAGGAAGAAGTATAATAGCAACCAGTGTGAGCAGACTGGGAAATTGAACTTCACTACCAGCACTTCTGCCCTGGAAGAATCGTGCAGCCACCTCTTTAACCTGTTTCTTACAGTTGCGTAGATCCAGTATAGGGCATCAGAGCTATCTGTCTTGCCTTTTTGATTGCATCAGTTAATTTCCGTTGATGCCTTGCACAGTTGCCATAGATGCGCCTGGGAATAATTTTACCTCTTTCGGTAACAAAATTACGCAATGTTCTCACTTCTTTGTAGTCAATTACCAGGCTCTTATCTGCACAAAATCGACATACTTTCTGTCGGGGGAAAATTCTTTTTTTTGGCGGCATAGTACTTCTCCATATAATTTTTTAGCTATAAGCTAAGGTTTAAAGCGACAGGTATATTAAGTAACTGAACTGATTAGTCAGCCTGTTCTTCTTCGGCAATTTCAGATTCCGTGTCGCGCTGGTCCTCTTCATCGGAAGCCGGGACAGGTTCTTCTTGGGCGAGTTGCTCCTTTACTGCTTCAGGATCACAGGAATCAGCCAGCTTGACTGTTAAATACTTGAGAACACGGTCATCGATTCTGAAAATACGTTCGATTTCCGCAATAGATTCAGGAACACCGGCATAATCAAGATAAACGTAATAACCCTGGTTTTCCTTTTTGATCAGGTAGGCAAGTTTCTTCAGACCCCAGTCGTTGATTCTGAGAATTGTTCCACCATCGGTTTCAATGGTTGAGGTGGCTTTGCTGGTGATTGCCTCAATCTCATCCTCGCCAACGTTTGGCCTGACAATAATAATAGTTTCGTATCTGCGCATTTTTTCCTCCTCATGGACTTTGAAGTGGCCCTCGCTATCTATTTCTTGGCAGAGAGCGAGAAGGTTTATAAGATGTACCAAAATATGAAAAACGAATTTGCTCTTTTACTTGATGCAAAAGATATTGTCAATTTTTTTTGGGAGTAGTGCGGTGTGTCTTTTCACTGTTTTTAATTTCCAACCATTTTTTTCTGAGTTCAGAAACAGTTTCAATTTTTTCGTTGCTGAAAACATGAGGATGTCGACGGATCATCTTAGCACTTATTGCTTCAATAACATCATTCATGTTAAAGGTATTATCTTCGCTGTGGATTTGGGCCAGGAGAATAATTATATACAGCAGGTCTCCTAACTCTTCCTTGATGTGTTGATGATTGCCGGCATCAATTGCCTCCAGGAGTTCATTTGTTTCTTCCACCAGGTAACGTTTCAATGATGATGGGGATTGTTTCCTGTCCCAAGGACATCCGTTTTCAGAGCGCAACTCTCTGACTATGTTAATAAAATGATCGAATTTTCTTTCTGAATCAGGCACTTTTTTCACCAAGCGGTAAATACTTTTTTGAAAATTTGATAACAAGAAGATGGCGCCATTTTAAAAAAATGTCAATTTTTGGTTGTAATGCAATACAACACTGTTTATATTGGCTCGCGAAAAATTCCATTGATAAATGTTGAATGTCTTGCCATTTATTGACCTAACTAATTTGTCACGTCGGTTGCAGTTTTGGAGGTCTGATTTTTAAAAAACTGCCGGTAACCTGTTAAGAAAACAGGCCTAAATTTGGTTTCCCCGCTTACAGGGCAGAATATTTACAAGACCTGCATTTGCTGCAAACTCCGACTGAGTCATTGAGGTGAATCGCACAGCACAACATTTGCAAAAAATTACCAAAAGCATTTGATAAAAGTAAGTTTGAAATTCAGGCCTGAGGAGTAAATGCATGAAGAAGGACGATAAAATATTACTTGAAAAACATAAAGATATCGCCCGTATTGATCAGGATATAAAAAGAACACATGGCTGGTATGTACGCGTGCGCTATCTTGGAAAGACATATTCAAAGTTCTTTTCAGACCGTAAATGCGGGGGAAGATATTCCAGTCTTCTTGCTGCACTCGCTTGGCGCGATAAGACAGAATCAAAGCTTGGCAAACAACGGACCGATAAGCATATTGTAACGATAAGCAATTCAAAAACAGGTGTTGTAGGTGTCCGCCATAATGCAAAACTGAACCGGTACGAGGTAAGCTGGGTGACAGCTTCCGGCAAACAGGGCAAGACATCTGTTTCCATTAATAAGCACGGCAAAGATAAGGCATTTGAGATGGCCTGCAGGATCAGAGAGGAAAAAGAAGCTAAACGATTGGCAGAAGGATAAGCAAAACCATAGTATAAATTGAACTTGACAAATATTTACGTTTTGTTATTAATGCACGTTTCTGGAGTTTGCGGGACAAGCATTATGATCCCAACTTATGGTAGGCATTTTTGTATCTTGTTATTGAAAACAAGATAACTTACCAAATATGATTAATAGGTTATTATAATGAAAGATTATGAAAAAATGACTGTTAAAGAGTTGGTCGAAGAATTGACCAGCCTTGGCGTATCCTTTAATAAAAAGTCCCGCAAGGCTGAATTGATTGAACTTCTCCAAGCTGAAACAGAAGGCAAAAGTCAGAAGTCTGCTGACGAGCCGGAAGCTTCAGAAGCTCAGGTCAAACTTGAAACAGAAAAGGAGCCGACTCAGAAGACAGCAACCGAGACTAAAAGCGTTAAAAAAGAAAAGGCCGGCAAGGAAGTTCCCGCTGATTCCGGTTATGCCATTATTCGAACTGGTGGCAAACAGTACCAGGTTTCGGCCGGATCAGTGGTCCGGGTTGAGAAAATTGCCGGCAACATAGGTGATACAGTTGAGCTGAGAGATGTACTTGCTGTTTTTGATGGTGATACCTCGAAAATAGGACAACCAATCGTTGCAGGAGCTGTTGTCACTGCTCGCATAGTTGAGCAGGACAAGGCTAAAAAAGTACTTGTGTTTAAAAAGAAACGACGCAAGGGATATCGCGTCAAACGTGGTCATCGCCAGATGTTTACGGCTCTTGAGATTTCCGGTATCACAGTTTGAAAGAGTATAGTATTATACGTATAATCTGATAATTCATTGAGGTTTTATCATGGCACATAAAAAAGCAGGCGGCAGCACAAGAAACGGAAGAGACAGCATAGGTCAGCGCCGAGGTGTAAAAAGGTTTGGGGGCCAGATAGTCAGGGCTGGCAATATCCTGGTTCGTCAATTAGGCACCAAAATACATCCAGGTACAAATGTCGGCCTTGGGCGTGATTATACCCTTTATGCCAAGGTTGATGGTGTTGTAACCTATGAAAATTTTGGCCGTAACCGCAAAAGAGTAAGCGTATATCCCGACGAATCCTGATTTTCCTTCTTGTCTATTGACTCACAGGAATTAATCCGGGTCAATAGCGTCTCTTGCAATCTCATCAATTAAGGAGCGGTATGGATACTATAATCACACCAGCCGTTCTTCATGAATTTGCGATTGTTCCGTGCACCACGAAATACAACCGTGTAAATCAAATTTCAGATAATAGTCATGGCTTTCATTGATGAGGCCAAGTTTTTTGTGAAGGGCGGCGATGGTGGCAACGGTTGTGTAAGCTTTCGCAGAGAAAAGTTTGTCCCTAAAGGAGGCCCTGATGGCGGCGATGGCGGCGATGGTGGCAATGTTATCATTGAAGCATCAAAGCGTCTCAGCTCGTTGATCGATTTCCGTTACCGTTCACATTTCATAGCCGAAAGAGGAGCACATGGCCAGGGCAAGAAAAAACACGGTCGTTATGGCAATGATCTTTTAGTATCAGTACCGATAGGATCACAAATTAAAGATTCTGAGACCGATGAAGTGATTGCTGATCTTGTTGTTGATGGACAGAAGATCATCGCAGCAAAAGGCGGTAAGGGTGGTCGCGGCAACACCCATTTCGCCAGCAGTACAAACCGGGTTCCCCGTTATGCCGGCAAAGGGAAAGAGGGCGAAGAGCGCTGGCTGCGGATCGAATTAAAAATTCTGGCTGATGTGGGGCTTGTCGGCCTGCCTAATGCCGGCAAATCTACCCTGTTGTCAAAATTATCAGCAGCTCGACCGAAGATAGCTTCCTATCCATTCACTACCCTGGAACCGCATCTTGGGGTTATGCAGCTTGAGCATCATCCCCCTCACATAATTGCAGATATTCCAGGTCTTATTGAAGGGGCCCATGCTGGTGCGGGGTTGGGGCATAAATTTTTGAAGCATATTGAGCGGACCAAGGTGCTTCTGCATATCCTTGATGCTTCCAAATCCATTGAAGAAGTTATTACCGATAAAGAGACGATCGAGGAGGAAATCGGTAAATTCAATAAAAATTTACTGAACCGTCGAAAAGTTTTTGTCCTTAACAAGATTGATCTCCTGGGAAATATGGAACAACTCAAAAAACTCGAAACGATTTTTGCGGCCAAGGGTATTTCAGTGCTTGCAATATCAGCATTAACAGGTTCAGGTATTGACGCTTTGAAGCAATATGTTGCGAAAACCCTTGAGGAGGGATTTGACGAGTAATACTTGTTTTAGTAATTTACCAGTACCGACGACATATCAAATTATCAGAAGAGTAAAACTGCTATGACATTTCAGGTGGCCAAAGAGGAAGGATTCGCCTTGCGAAAATTATATCTTGGCAAGACAAGACGTGTTGTTGTCAAGGTCGGCAGTGCGGTTTTAACCGGTGAAGATGGGCTTAATTTGACCGTGATGGAAAATCTTACCAAGGAGATTTCTTTTCTGATCAAATCAGGCAAAGAGGTAATATTGGTCAGCTCTGGTGCTGTTGCAGCTGGAAGAAAAAGACTAGGCCTGCAGATTAACAGAAAACTTGAACTCAAGGAAAAACAGGGAGCTGCAGCTGTCGGCCAGAGCAGACTTATGCGCTTTTATGAAGATATCTTTGATCACCTGGGCTACAAGGTGGCCCAAGTGCTTCTCACCCATGATGACCTCTCCAACAGGAACCGTTATTTAAATGTACGTAACACGATATTGACCCTGTTGGAATGGAATATTATCCCGATCATCAATGAAAATGACACTGTTTCTGTTGAAGAACTTCGATTTGGCGACAATGACACCCTTGGGGCCCTGATTACAAATCTCATCGAGGCAGATCTGTTTATTTGCCTAACAGATGTTGATGGCCTGTATACTGGGAATCCCCATGAGGATCCTGAAGCCAGACCGGTCTATACTGTGGCTAAGGTTGATAAAAGAGTTGAAGCCATGGCCGGTTATGTTGTAGGCGCACTCGGTACAGGAGGTATGCAGAGTAAAATTCAGGCTGCCAGAATGGTCTCGGCCAGGGGAGGAAGTTCCTTCATCGGTTCTGGTCGGGTACATGGTATAGTGCAACAGCTTTTTGCCTCTGAGCCGATCGGTACATTCTTTTTACCCCTGGCAGAAAAAATGCAAAGCCGCAAGCATTGGATAGCGTATGTTTTAAGACCAAAGGGGTATCTCGTTCTGGATAAAGGTGCCTGTAAAGCCCTATTGAAAGGGGGTAAAAGTTTACTGCCCTCAGGTATTATGGAAGTAAAGGGTAATTTTGGAGTGGGTGCCCCGGTGCAGTGTCTTGATGATAAAGGCAATGCCATAGCAACCGGATTGAGCAACTATGATTCCAACGATCTTGCCAAAATAAAGGGCCTGAAAACCCTGGATATTGAAAAGACTCTTGGATATAAAGACAGTGACGAAGTAATCCATAGGGACAATCTCGTTATTTTATAAACTATAAAGAATGAAGAAAAAACTTTGCTGGATGGAGAGGGACATGTCAGTTCAAAACACTGTTGAATTACTTGCAATTGCAGCAAAAAAGGCAGCTCGAAAGCTGGCCTTTGAGTCAACAACACGTAAAAATAATGTACTGCTCAGTATGGCTGAAACCTTACAGGAACAGAAGGAATTCATCCAGGCCGAGAATGATAAAGATCTGCTTGCCGGTCGGGAAAAGGGTTTGTCGGAAGCTATGCTTGATCGGTTGGCCTTGACAGACAAGGTAATAGATTCAATGGTTGTTGGTCTGCATGAGGTTGTAGCCCTGCCTGATCCGGTTGGTGAAGTAGAAGAAATGATCCGGCGTCCCAACGGGCTTATGGTAGGCAGAATGCGCATACCCCTTGGGGTGATTGGCATAATTTACGAATCGCGGCCCAATGTCACCGTCGATGCCGCGGCACTTTGCCTGAAATCCGGCAATGGCGTCATTCTCAGGGGAGGTTCTGAAGCTATTCACTCTAACCTTGCTCTGGCCAAAGTGTTACAGGAGGCACTTGGTTCAGAGAATATTGATCCGGCAGCAATCCAGGTTGTACCGACTGTTGATCGCGAGGGAGTGAATGCCCTGTTAGCGTTGGATGAATATATCGATCTGATCATTCCAAGGGGTGGGGAGGGTTTAATCCGCTTTGTTGCTGAAAATTCAAGGATTCCTGTACTGAAGCACTATAAAGGTGTCTGCCATGTATTTGTCGACGCAGATGCAGACCTTGATATGGCTGTCAATATCGTTATGAACGGCAAGTGCCAACGGCCCGGTGTGTGCAATGCACTGGAAACACTTCTGGTTCATAAGGATATTGCTGCTGCTTTTCTACCCATGATTGGTTCAAAACTTGTTGCGGCAGGTGTGGAATTGCGTGGTTGCCCCATGACAAAGGAAATACTGCCTGACATAAAAGATGCTGCCGAAGAGGATTGGCCGGCAGAGTTTCTTGATCTTATTCTGGCTGTAAAGGTAGTTGATGACCTGGATGCGGCAATGGATCATATTGCCAAGTATGGGTCACAGCATACCGAAGTCATCGTGACAAAGAGTTATGCCAACAGCCAGCGTTTTATCAAGGAAGTTGATGCATCTGCAGTCATGATTAATGCCTCAACGCGCTTCAGTGACGGCGGGCAGTTTGGTCTCGGTGCCGAAATCGGCATCAGCACTACCAAACTGCATGCTTATGGCCCGATGGGACTTAAAGAACTCACCACTAGGAAGTTCATTGTTTATGGCGATGGCCAGGTGAGATCATAAGCCCTTACGGTATGACTTGACTCTTCAATTTGAGCATGGTGCAGACAGCGGAAAAACGGGAAAAGATCGGATTGCTGGGCGGTACCTTTGATCCGGTCCATAATGGACACCTGGCTGTGGCCAGCTATGTTTTGGAAACAATTGGGCTTGCTTCTATACTGTTTATCCCGGCAGCCCTGCCACCCCACAAAACCAGCCATGTCGACGGCCTGCATATAACCAGCTTTTCCCACCGCTATACTATGCTGGAAAAGGCCATTGCTCAACACAATTCATTTGCCGTTTCAGATTTAGAGGCAAAACGTCCAACTCCATCCTATTCGATCGATACCATTAAAATTTTGATCTCAAAGCTCGGAAAGCAGACAGAACTTTATTTTATCATCGGGGCGGATGCCTTTTTGGAGATAGATACCTGGAAACAGTTTCGCGAATTACCAAATGTTGTCAATTTTGTCATAATATCCCGACCAGGATACCCCCCTGACAAGGTTGGGGAGGTAATCCGTCAGAACTTTCCCGGTTACACCTACGATCCAGTAACTGAAACATGGAGTTACCGGCAGGGCAAAGGAGCATTCATCCTCAAACACATGGAACCTGTAGCTGTCTCGTCAACACAGATCAGAAAAAAGGTGAGGGACGGGAAAGAAATCACTGGACTGGTTCCACAACCAGTTGAGAAATATATCAGGCAACAAGGACTCTACATCAAATAGAGTCTGTTTCTTTTAAAATCTGCACCCATCATTTACGTCCACATATCGACTGGACATGGCGACCTTTTAGAATGGCCCACGATTTTCTAAGGATAGTCATATCAGCAGAAATGCAGACTTATCTTTGTCATAAAATTTATAGACCCTAAGTATTATAGTGAGTGGCTGGGAAGAGTTCTTTATTAAAAAGGTTGCAGCTATTTTCATTTGTCATGGTATTTACTTGCAGAAATCAATTGTAGCGAAATAGTGATCAGATGCTGTGCCATGGAATGCAATTTGGCTTTAACAGAATTCGAAAAGATAATAATATGTGGGATTGATGGCATATTTTTGAACGACTGGGTCACTATATTTTGCTTCTTTGGCGATTAATTTGTAGCCATGTTTCCCGACGACTTTGCTGATGTCTTGGCCGTCATTTGTTTGCAGAAGTTCTCCACCATGGTCCCCTGTGTTTGGCACAATCATCAAATATTTGATTCCGTGTTTTCCCAATAATGATAACCACCACTCTATCGCTGAAATACTGCACTCTGAAAAACTATGAATATTTACAGCAATATCAACTGGTTTGTTTTGTAAGGTGGCTTCAATCTCGTCGAGCGGGACAACCTTTGCTTTGTTATCCAATTTGCGAAAACGGAGATAGTATTCGGAAATAAAAGTCGAAACAGCCACTGCATCCGTACAGATATATGTTTGGATGCTGGGAAAAGCCTCTACCATACGATGTGCTAACCTTCCATAACCGGCACCGATATCGAGAATAGTCAGACCGTTCAATGAAGAAATATGGAGATGTTTATCTAGGAAATAAATTTCAGTGATCGAGTCCAATAGGTCTCGGGATATCTTTTTGTTGCCAATAAGAAAGGTAAAGTTGCCAAAGCAGTCATCTTCCACAAGTTGCTGCAAAAGCCCTAAGTTATCTATTGATTTGACATAGAACGTTGTTAGGGCATAAGCCATTATGTTAAAGTTTGGGCCTCTCAATTGCCAAACATAAGCATTATCTCCTCGAAAGTATTGGAGGTCATCTGGTTTTACAATTCCTTCTTTCCATACAGTTGGGACTGTGACTTCGGAATCAAAGCTGGCATACCTTTTTTGTAATTCCTTGAGTCTCGGATGATTCGGTTGTAGGTAATTTCCAGCGCCTTCGGGCAATAAGGATTCTTTGTAGCTTGGCTTGGTCTGAGGATCTTTCTGCCAGTCGTATAACAGGGAACTGGATATTAACTTATACCGTTTGAGTTTTGAATTCAGAAGCTGCCTGGCGCGTGTTCCAAAATCCATTTAGCACTCCTTCATATGGCAGTATTATTTCAGCTGACAAGTGAGTTATTATTGTAGAAATTTTCGATTATATCGTGTTTTTTTTTAAAATACAGAAGAATTGCAGAAATGTACTATATGGTTTGATATCGGCAAACGATCTGTCCTTGCGAGATTGTTTAGTAAGGGCATTAAAAGGGGTGTGATTGCTTTACGCCAGGCTCACGTCCCCGGGTATAGTATGTGGAGGTCCAATCGGGATGGAAATAATTGCCCCGCCATTCGTCATTATTTCATGCAGGATTTTTACATCCATCTTGTGCCGGCACCGGCAAGCCATTGACAAAGTTGAACAGCATGACAGGGAGAACGCTATAAAAATGACAACATCTGCATATGAACCGTGTTATTTTTCCATTTCCTGGAATTCCCGCATGAATTTTCGGTCAATATAATCTTTGATCCAGAAGGCAAGCCGGCCGTCAAATATGAGAGAATTCTTACCCAAGATGCCTTTGCCGCCTCCCACGTTGAAAATGAGCAGGTAGGAACCGCCCGGATCAAATTGTTGCAGATCGCCGCCATCAAGGGCCGCCATCAGGTTATGGTACAGAACAGGGTTCTCGCGTACAGCATAGACGCCTACTTTATCAAGCGGTTGATCCTGGAAATATATGCAATCCCCGCCGCCGAATATTTCCGGGTATTCGGTGCATTGCAGGTATTTATTGACCAGAAGCCCGCCATCCGGGCCAGTCGGCAGGCCTGATTTTTTGAAGATAGTGGATGGCTTCACACCAACTGCCAGAAAGATAATATCTGCTTCGTGAACCGCTCCTGATTCAAGGATAATTCTGCCGGACCGGACTTCTTTTGAATAATCCTGCTCAATGATTTCAATGCCACGTTTTTGCAAGGAATTGTAGGCCATGCGTCTTATTCTCTCCGGAAAACGGGACATGAGCCGGCTGCCTGCAAATATTTTGATCAAAGGCATAAATTTCCCATGATTTCTGGCCAGTTGCCAGATATTGCCGGCAATTTCCAGTGACGAGGGACCACCGCCGACAATACCGACTGAAATTTGTTTCCTTGCAATGAGATCTAAAATCCTGGCCTGCGCCTTCAACAGAGTCTCAATCGGTTTTACTGAGAAGATGTCCGTCTGTTCTCCAGTCACCCGGTCCCAAGGCACGTAACTGCCAGCATTAAAGGAAAGGACATCATATGAAATAGGCGCACCGTTTTCCAGCAGTACCGTCTTGTCTTTCGGGTCAATTGTGATGACCTTGTCGAGAACAAAATTGCCTCCCTGTTTTTTTACCACATGTTCTGTAGCAAAACGGATATCATCAGGAGAATAAGTACGGCTGAGCATTCCCGGCCCCATACCGGAGTAATAGTGGTATTGTGAAGGACCGATGACAGTTACCTTGTGTCCTTTATTAATAAAGAAATTCAGATTTTTCAGGGTCACCATGTGCGCATGGCCACCACCGACAAGCACGAGATGTTTATTCATTTTGGCACCTGTCATATTGAAATGATATTAAGTCACAATCCGTATTACGTGTGCTTCGATAGCCGGGAGTATAAATTTTTTTCCCAGATATATAAAGAATAACAGGGAGAATTGATTCAATGAATTGTGATGAAAATTGTATCTTTATCCTAAGATCGGATATAAAATCCCAACGCTCCGTCATAGGCATATTCACCGGCTCCAGGAAACTCACATCCCACAGACTTTGAGCGGACTCCTGTGACAACTGCTTCTTTCCTGATCTCAGACCGATGTTCATCATCAAGAGTGAATTCCAGGGTGAGTTCGTCATCTACTTTAAAAGTGGCGACATCAACACTGGTAAATTCCAAGCCGGATATTGAAACATTTGTAACAATAATATTACCGCGTTTCTCGTTTTGAGAATGATTGACATAGGTGCCCCGTAAGTGAGTTCTCTTGCGGATTCTTTTACGGAATTCGAGGTTTACGGTAAAAACATTTTCACAGCCACACTTCACTCTGAGTGTGCTCTTATGCTCGTTAACTGAATCAATAGTGATAGTTCTTTGGCTGCCGCATGCGGGACAGGTTAATACAGCTGTATTGTCGGGCCTGACATATGTTTTGTTTACTTTAGCATCTGACATGATCAAATCCTTATAGTTGAATAATCAGAGAATAAGTTATTAAAATTTATTCGTATTTCTTTATTTAGTCAATATGATTTTATAGCAGTTAAGGGCTTCACCCTAAGTTGCAATTTAAATTGTAAACGTCAAATGTCATTGCTGTCTATAAAGGCATAAGCGCTGTGCTTGTGAATTGATTCAAAGCTTTCGACACTCACTGAAAACCAGTAAATATCTTTATGCATCTTGGCAAGTTCTGCCACTCTGCGGACAACATCTTCAACAAACATAGGATTTTCAAAGGCCTGTTCGGTGACGTATTTTTCGTCTGGTCTTTTCAGCAGGGCATAAACCTGGCTGGAGGCTGCTGATTCCACCAGCTTAATCAGGTCTTCCAGCCAGATGAAACCGGTAAATTTTACATTGAGATTGACCTCAGCTCTTTGATTATGGGCGCCACCGGAACTTATTTCTTTTGAGCAGGGACAGAGGGTGGTAACCGGCACCCAGACTGAGAGCATGAAGTCTTCATTTTTGCCGACACTGCCGGTAAAGCGGCAGGGATATTCCATAAGACTTGCAGTCAGGGAAACGGGGGCGGTCTTTTCAATGAAGTATGGGAAAGTCATTTCAAGATGGGCTGCTTCAGCCTGAAGTTCATTCTGTACCTCTGCAAGCAGTCTGGCAAGAATTTTGACACTCATGTCTTCCTGGTGTTTGTTGAGCGCGGCAATAAAGGTGGAGACACATGTTTCCCGGTATCGTTTTGGGATATCTGCATGCAGGCTGATGCTTGCTACGGTTTCCTGGAGTGTTCCGCTTTTTTCACGGATTCGCACCGGGAATTTTATATCTTTAACGCCAACGGTTTTAAGTTTCATTGTTTGGCCCATTTTGTATTCTTTTCAAAGTGTTCCACATTCTTTACCTGGAATTTTATGTGTTTCATATGGTTTGCTTATTCATTCCAGTGCATCATTAAAGTACAATTAACATGATAGGCGGCAGATACCATTTACAATATGCATCCTAATATCGAATTGGTTCAAAATTTTAAAAAGGGGCCGGCCAAAGAAAAAAAGTTCAAGGTCAAGGGGTAAGTTGAATTTTTCACAGGCCTGCGAACGTATTGCAAGATCATAGTTGACTAATCCGGTAAGGTCAGTCAAGGCCTGTTGTCGAGAGTCGGCCCTGTTTAATGAAGAAAGACACTGAGAAAGATTTTCCAGACAACATTTCTCATCTTGATTTTTTAGAAAAGGCAGTATCGGGTCATTTGGCGCTATTATATCATACCGGCTCAAAAGGTTTTTCCCAGCCACATTTTCAAGATCTGCAGTATCCCAGCATTTGAGCAGTGAACATTCAAGGGGCCGGTGATTGTATATCGCACAATTGGCTTTTTTGCTTTCATAGAAGAAGCAGGTCCATTCATTGCCTTTTCCTTTGATCTTTATTATCTCGGATTTGGCCTGTTCGGGATTTTCAGAAGCGAGCGAAAAAACCGGTTCTCCTTTTCTGATGGTAATTAGCTGTTCCAGGTTGAGCCGCTTGTTCTGCAGAAGTGGCAGG